>Ga0114934_10000164_pt1 | contig 39964 bp, 68 predicted proteins | sample 4SBtaG_2_FD_99695 | JGI IMG/M metagenome (GOLD analysis project Ga0114934, IMG submission 99695) | Deep subsurface microbial communities from Kolumbo volcano to uncover new lineages of life (NeLLi) - 4SBTROV10_white metaG | ecosystem: Environmental > Aquatic > Marine > Volcanic ...
AAAGGGTTCACTCCTTCATGATGGTACTCTCATATTAAGGGGTTCACTCAAAGCATCGGGTACTCTCTTTTATGTGGGTTCACTCTGTTCGCATAATACTTTCGGTGTATGGGGTTCACTCTCAAAATGTGGTAATCTCAAGCGTTAAGGCTCACTTTACTACTGTGTTACTTTCGGGAACCATGGTTCACTCATCTTCCAGGATACTCTCCATACTCGGGGTTCACTCGTTTTCCATGATACTGTCCACTGTAGAGGTTCACTCTTTATAGTTAGTACTCTCTCGTATAGTGGTTCACTCACCACATCTGGTACAAACTCATTTTCGGGTTCACTCATGTGTTGAGATACTCTCAATAGACGGGGTTCACTCTACCAAATTGGTACTATCGGTGGTACGGGTTCACTCATTATTCATGCTACTATCATCACAACTGGTTCACTCTTAGAAGAAGATACTCTCTTTAGTTTTGGTTCACTCTGGGAGAATGGTACTCTCAAATGATGGGGTTTACTCCATAGGCCAGTTAACTGGGGCTATGATGTGTGCGTGCCCCCGGTCAATGATGTAAGGCTTTGGTGGAGGTGTTCCATAATGTGTCTCATAAGCAACGTGGTGCCAGTGAGCAAGGAATAACTTTGCAACATACCGTAAGGATGAGTTATGAATTTGTCCGGGAGGAATCTTTCCAGACTCCAACAAGGTTTTCAACTCCTTATCTTTAATGTTTTTCTTTTCTAGTTCCCGTGCAGCTCGTTCTGCATACTCTCCAGCTTCGTTCTTTGCTGTTTCGTATGCTTTACGGGAGTCATAGAAGTGACCATACATATCCCCAGGCTTGTTACGGTTCTTCATAAAGACATCTGCCATCTTCCAACAGAGGGTCTTTAACTTTGCATTGTAGGGACGTTTCTGTCCTTTCTCCCAAACCATATCTGGGTTTAAACCTGCAAACGACCAAATGTGACCTACTGTTGGGGCTCTAGTAATATCTATATGTGCCAGTAACCCTGCTGAAATGATTGGTCCTACTCCAAAGATTGACTGGGACCAACGTCCTACTTCTTGGGCTGCAGCATATACACCCAAAGCCCCTTTAATTTGAGTTTCTACTCTATGGGCGTTATCTGTTAACCAAGCTAGTAACTGATTAGGCTCATCTTCACCAGCGTATTCTGCTGCTGAGGAACGAACTATGTTTGCTGAACTTTTACGGGCTTCTTGCCAGGTATAGTAAAAGTCTACAAAGAAACGTGCCTGTGATGCTGTTAAGTCAGTTGCTGCTTTCTTAAGGTCCCGTGAAAGTAACTCTAATGGAAAGAATCCTAACTCAGCATATAGGTCAGACTCTGATTCTAGATCCTCTGCGTACTGAACTACCTCTTGTATAACCATCTACTAACTACTCCCTCTCTTACAGTTATTATGACCTAGTTCTAATAGTGATGTTTCCAGATTATTCCTAAAAGTAAAATCCTGCCATCGTTCTCCTGACTTGGATGCATCAGTTCCTATAAAGCCCTGACACTTAAAACATTTATAGTATGTCTTAATTTCTCCCAGGCGTCTAAATACCTCTTTAAGGTCAGGTTGATCCATTATAGTACTAACTGGTTAACAGGTATCTCTGTTCTAACATCTCTTCCCATTAAGGACACACTAACTGTAGCAGTCCCCTTTGTAGGATTAGTTGATAGGACTGTTCCATTAAAGGCATCCATAGGACCACCAATTATAGTAACTAGGTCATCTTTCTGAAAGTTTGTCTCTGCCTTTTTAGTCATATCCTGAACATGAGATATTATTCTAGCAGTCTCTTCATGACTTAGTGTTACTGGAGTCCACTGATCTGAATCAACAAAGTCTGGATTCTCTCCTGTAATGAATCCAGTTACTCCAGGCGTACCACTTACACATATATAGGTATTAGTCTCTAACTGCATATAAACAAGTATGTAACCAGGAAATAGTTTTTCCCTTCGAGTTCTCCGTTTCCCATTCTTGAATACAACTTCTTCTTCTGTAGGTACTAAGACCTGAACTATCTTTTCTTGAAGGTTCAGGTTCTTAGCCCTTATCTCAATATTTTTCTTTACTTTGTCTTCACTACTTCCTAGTGTACTAATTATATACCAGTTGTATTCAATACTACTGGGAATGTTAACTGCTGATAAGGCTCTTGGTAATGTCATCAGTTCCATCCATACTTTTCGACTTCAGTCATCCGATCCTGAATTTTGTCTAAGGCCCTTGCCATAGCTAATAGGGCTTCTTTAGAGTTTTCCTGTACCTGAGGATCACTACCACACATAAGGTTAGTGATAAATATTTTAGCACTTACTTCCCATGATGGTACTATACTAATGTCTTCAGCCATAGATATTAACTACCGTTCCTTTACACTTATTACAATATAGGGGTATAGAGTTCAAACTTAAACCACACTCAGTACGCGGAGGTATAATTTGAGTAGGAGATGCAGGCAAATCCAGGTCTGCTCCACATCCTCCATTTACATACTTACCAGGTAATTTAAGATACACTTTGTCTTCCTCCTACCTGCTCATAGCAGAAATTCCGTAAGTCATCACCTAGGGAAATTATACCTACTCCAACCAACCCATTTATTTCTATAACAGCCTCAATGACTTCAGTTAAAGTAAAGTGACCATGAATTAGTTCCTGTTTCATTTGCTCTAGTCTTACAGTTTTATCCCAACCTGGATTTTCCTGTAAAGGTTTACTAATCCTTCTTAAGGTACATACTGGACACTCTTCAGGAAAGCCCTGACCTGATATGTAAACTTCACACTTAGGACATATTTCCATTTAACTACCTCTCACCTTGTTTCTCTTCTCTTGTATCAAAGTGGTCACCAGGATCTTCATAGTAGAATCCACAGCTATCCCTACACTGATTACAGTAACCAGTGGCACCCCCATAAGGGATTGTACATATATCCACTTCTGTTCCACTTGCTGGACCTACATCACAGCAATCAGACAACCACATTTACTTCCTCCTATTCCTGAATAAAGGGTGACCATTCACTATAATCTCTCTACACGTTATTTCCTTAATCTCCACCATATAGGTTAGATCTACTGAATACCTAAAAATAGGTTTAACTAACTGTAAAGTTATTAAAGTTAAGTAGGCATTAAGCCTAGCGGTTTGATCTAGAAGACCTATTAGAAAGCGCATTAGCTTCAGTAATCCTCCTATGTAAAGGCTTACGTCGTATAACTGATATGATAACTAATCCATGAAAGATAGTAACCATAACTATTGCTACACCTATTACACCACTGGCCTGTAGCTGAACTGAACCCACCATAGATAAGACCCAACTCATCATCCCCAAAAATAAGAATCCTTTTCTGGTCGTAAACTTGCCTAATTTTACTTTCTTCATTTTAGGTGGGATCATCTAAACTTAAATCCTCCAGTTCAGAATCCCAAGTCCAATTAAACTCATAACCCCTAGTATCTAACTCCAACTTCTCACAAATTAGGGTCCAACCCTTATCAGTCATGGTCTTTATAGGACCATTTATAGGATGAACTACCCAGTCCATATAGACTGGATTAGATGCAAATTCACCCTTAGGGTCTATTAGTGCGACTAAGTCGCGGGACTGTCTAAAGTTCAGTATCCTCACAGGCAAGTGTTCCTTCCTTTGTCAGACCTATATTATAGCATAGACTTAATAAGATGTCAACTGGGCCTATTTTTAATTTTTTGATAATTTTCAAAACAGGCCCGTTTCAAAATTTTAGGAAAAAATAAGCTAAAAGCTTAAACTGGCTCTTTAGTCCTTAAAGCTTCATAAAGCCTCTGTGTTACTACTACATCTGCTGCTGCTCTGTGAGCAATAACATCATCTGTTCTAACCTGGTTATCCTCACAGGCTGTTTTTAGATTATACTTAAGGCCTTTAACTGGTTGATCTAAAACCCTACTAGCATAGAGCATAAACTGTTCTCCATCCTTCATAGGTTTTTCCATCTTTATACCTTTATATATAACAGCAGTGTCAATTAGCCTTTTTATAGCAAGTTGTTCCTTTATAGGATGATTCATTCTTTTAGCAACTGTTAAAAGGAAAGGTTGGTCAAACCTAAAAACATTATGTCCAACTAAAGGATACTCATTATCTATAACCTTTGAAAACCAGTCAAGGGCATCTGTAAGATCTATACCTGAACTATCTAAATGGTTATTACTGATACCAGTAATCCTTGTTATATTTCTACTAACATACTTTCCATAAGGCATCTTTATAAGAGTAGAGTTTGAACTAATAGATTCTCCCTCTCTTACAAAAGAATAACCAATTTCTATTAGATGATCCCTATCTGGGGATAAACCAGAAGTTTCAATATCAAAGCATATATAGGTAGAAGGTAAATTACTCATATTTCCATTTCACTAAAATTTCTTTCTTTATGAACAGTAGTACTAACTAAAATAATAATTAGTACTACTGTCCATTTGGTTAACTAAGAACACTCACTGTACGCACAGGCTCTACAAACAGCACATCCTTCCTGATGTATTAAAGTATCCCCACATCTAGGACAAAGATTACCATTTTGCAGTCCTGCAACCAGTTCGTATGAACCATTTGTGGTAAAAGGTTTAGTAGCATGCCCATTACCATTTAGGGATAGTAACTGCATAGGAGGTTCATAATCTGCTAGGATTTTACCAAGGGCATCAGGAACTGATGTTACACTTACTCCATCTGTAAAAGCAGTATGTGGACAGGTAATTCCTTGTAACTGTTCTGCTAATAAGTTAGGATCAACCCCTGATGATAAAGCAGTTGATAGAACCCTACCTAAAGCTTCTGTAAACGTATTTACACATCCACCAGCTTTACCCAAGTTAAGGAATACCTCAGTAGGATGAGAATTACCTGAATTTATTGTTGCATAAAGTGTGCCATGTCCTGTCAGCATCTTAGTTGTTTCACCAAGAAGTTTATTAGGACGGTTCTGTTCTGGATCCCCAAAGTGATCAGCAACAGGAACATCACTATTTGTACTGGCTGACTGCAAAACCTGTACTGCTTTACTATTATTACGGTATACAGTTATTGCCTTACAATCTAGTTCATATGCAAGCATAAAAGCTTTTGATATGTCTTCTTTATTTGCATCTTCAGAAAGGTTAATCGTTTTAGAAACAGAATTAGTTGTAGCCTTTTGCCATATAGCTTGCATCCTAACATGGGCTTCAGGTTCTATTTCCATTGCAGTTCTGAAAAGGGTTGGATCTAGACCATACTTTCTAAGTATACTAAACCTTGCTGCTTTATCTGAAGTTTCTGCAAGTTCTTTAATAAGGTCATCAGAATCATCTCTGACAACCTCTCTAATTATTTCAGGGCTGTCATATAACTGAAGTCCTGCCTTTTCAACACCCTCCCAAAGTACATTAGACCTCCAGGCAATGTCAAAGTGTGGCTCTATACCTGAAGAAGTACCTGCAATACGGGAGATAGAACCTGTTGGGGCAATAGTTGTCACTGAAGAGTGTCTTATCCCCTTTTCAGTATCTATATCCAAGTCAATAAGACGTTTCTTAAGGGAACCTAGACTCCATGCAGAGTTTTTATACTCTGGGAATGCTCCTCTTTCCTGTGCAAGCTCCGCAGATGCTATCAATGCCTTATCTAGAATAAACTTACCAACAAAATCTGCTAGTACAAGAGCTGAAGGAGAATCATAGGCGAGACCCCTTTTGATAAGCATATCTGCCCAACCCATAACACCTAAACCAATACGTCGGGTCTTAAGGTTAGTCTCCCTTAGTTTAGGAACACCCATAGGAAAGGTATTTACTTCAATCACATTGTCCAGGAACCTAACAGCAAGAGATACTGTTTCTTCTAGTTCTTCCCACTCTACATCATGTCCATCACTAGTAACAAACTCTGCTAAGTTTATACTTCCCAAACAGCAGTTACCATAATCTTCTAGGAATTCTTCTCCACATGGGTTTGATGTTTGGATGTTTCCAAGTTGAGGATTAGGCTGCGTTTCGTGTATCCTATCCAAAAAGACCACTCCAGGGTCTCCAGTAGCCCAAGCACTTTCACAAATGGCATCCCATAACTCCTTATAAGTCATTGTCTTATCTACATGACCATTATGAGGATTAACTAACTCAAAAAGAGCATCTGGATTAGACTTTAACTGTTGCATAAACCCATCAGTAACCTGAACTGATATATTAAAGTTCTTTAGCCCATCGTTTCCTACCTTGGATGTTATAAAGTCCATAATATCTGGATGGGAAATATGAAGCTGTCCCATATGAGCACCTGAACGGAAGGAACCCTGAGTTAGAAGAATTCCACCTTCAGAATAGTACTTCATTACTGCTACAGGGCCACAGGCTATACCATGAGTAGTGGAAATCTTATCACCTTTAGGACGAAGGTTAGAAAATCCAAATCCAATACCACCACCCCACTTCTCTACCATACAGGCATCATTTGCTACCTGTAAAATAGATTCAGCAGTATCTTCAGGTGACATAGTAAAGCAGGCTGATAGGGACCCACGTGCTTCTCTACCTGCATTAACTAAGGTTGGGGAATTGGGTAAGAATCTTAAAGAAGACATTAACTCAAAGAATTCTTCCTCATATAGAGAAACATCTTCTTCAGAACCAAAGTTCCTTTCACCTAAAGCTATAGTCTTTGCTACCCGATGAAACATATCATCAGGAGTTTCACCTTCCTGTAGGTACCTAAGCCTAAGAATAGATACCGCGTTCTCAGTTAAAGTAGTTGCTTCTGTCGTCGTCATTACTTCCTCTTATCTTCCTGTAGAACCAAAACCGTCTGAGCCTCTAGTAGTTAATTTGAGGCCTTCCTCGACGTTTGTAAGGTTGACTCTTTGCACTGTAGCAATTACACCCTGTGCAATCCTATCACCATTACTGACTTTGAACCTTTCAGTTCCCAGATTTATGAGTATTACTCTTACCTCCCCTCGATAGTCACTATCTACTGTACCTGGTGAGTTCAGGACCATAATACCTTCTTTTGCTGCTAAGCCTGAACGTGACCTTACTTGAAGTTCATAACCAGTAGGGACACTAAAATGCAAACCAGTAGGTATTATAGCTATGTCCCTACTTTCTATAAAGACCGGATTACTTATAAAGGCATGGATATCAAATCCAGAGGCTCCTGCTGACTGGTACTTGGGTATCTGAACCTCTGGGTCATCCTTGAATACCTTAATGTCCATCTATCCTCCAATTAGGGTTGATATAAGCTGTGCTAGGGCCAGTACTCCACCTATGACTAATAACACCATCCAGATTAAACACTTAAACATTTACTGTAGGAAACATCCTGCTATAATTCCTACTCCAACAGAGGCTAAAACTATCTTAATAGCAAGGTTCCTAATCTGATATATATCCATACTAAGAACTACTCATAAGTGCTTTCTTTAGATAACAGGCTAAGTCTAGAGCTTCCTCATAGGCATTCTCTAGGGCAGATTTATTATTGTGACAGGCTTCTTCCACTGTTAATCTTGCTCCGTATTTCTTTTCTCCTAACTTAGCTCTTGAGTCTAAATCTGCTTTTACCATTTCAGTAATGTCTTTCATGCTAACTTAATAGGTTTAGTAGTTAAACCTATAATCTCTCTATTCTGCAAAGTAGAAGTACGAATACTACGCTCCTTATGTATTGACGTTGTTTCTTTACCCCTGATAAGGTCACTGGGTGCAGTTAGTGTACTCCCAGGTGTAACAATTCTTAACTCCTCTCCATCTAAAAGGCTTGAGAACTGTTTTTCAGTTAACTTATATCCACTAAACCCAGAAGAACGTTGTCTTAAAGTTCCCTCACTATTTATAAAACCATAGAACTTTCTCATTATAAAGTATGCACGAAGGGCCCGACCTATCAACTGTAAGTCTCCTGGTAAGTCACCACACTGTAACTGTGCTGTGGTATAAACAGAATCTGTATCACAGTAGTATAAGCCTGTAGGGCCTACCTCTTCTTCTGCCTCTATCATTGCTCTATGGTGACGAATCCTTGCTTCTGCTCTTATTCTCATAGCAACAGCAGGTTTAAGGGTTTTGTTCATATACTTCTTTAAAGAAGAATTCATTAACCTTTCACCCTCAAGATACTGTTCATCAGAATCTATGAATGTCCATCCTTCCATAGAACTTAAGGTTTCAAAAGTAGAAATATGCTTAATACGTGTCCTAATAGAATTCTGAGCAAACTTACCTACAAGTTGAACTCCTAATGCTTTCCACAATCTTGTAAGTTCATAGTTTTCTGCTTCTGTTGCCTGTTGACGAAGTCTTAACATAGTTTGACCAAATTCTTCTAATGCTGGAACTTCATCACATTCTAACTGAATTTCAAGTTCTACTTTTACACCCAAACTATGAGCATATTGTAGTTCTTTCATATCCCACCAACCTTCAAACTTACCAACAGGAAACAGTAATGACGTATCTATATGATAAGGTAAAGGTCCTATGAACCAGTCTTCAGGAACATGAACTTTAGCACGAGCAAGTGTACCACGATTTATGTTCATTTCCCTTTTGCCTAGGAAACGCATTTCTCCAACAGGAATTTCAGTATTGTAACAACTTACATACATACTCCTAATATCGTATAGCTGTAAATCTTCTCCATACCTATTATAGATTTCGTTCCTACCACCATATAATGCACTTCTTATCTGTGAGTGATACTTTTCATTAGAATCTATAGTATCTAGATTATAAAGTGCATCATAGATCTTTAATGCTGTTTGACCTAAAGTAGATCCAGGTTCTGTAATATCGAAAGTTTCAAGAAGTTCCTTTACAAATAAAGTGTAAGCACCTGATAATGCTTTACAGTCCCTTTCTAAGTATGCTCTAAAAACCTGTAATCTATCAGAAGCCATTTCCCATGTGTTAACTGTATCTTTATGATTCCAGTCTAACTTTTTATCTATACCAAATGCTTCACAGGCCCTATCTAAACTTGTTCTTAGTAATGGATAAGTATCCCTAAAAGATATTTTTGCTTCAATCCACTTTAAAGAACCTAAACCTGCAGGCATATCAATAGTTTGTTTATGCCTTATAAGACACTCTAAGATAAACTTGTTATCAAAACTTGTTGAGTTGTGAGCATAAAGAGTTACTTTACCATAATAATCTCTTGCATATTCCAGGAACCTCCAAATAACATCATCATCTGGAGATTCCTTCAAAAAATCTTTATAGTTAGTACCATCAAATAGTCCTACTGCTATAGGTTCACTCCAACCCAAGGTTTCTATGTCAAAAGTGTGGAGTTCTAGATTTCTTAGAACTTCATCCTTAACCTGCATTAGGCCTAGTTACCCTTGTGAATCCAACATCACCTGCTTCCCTTACTCCAGGTCCTAAACCTATACCAGATCTTATCCTGACAGAAACAACTAAATTAGTTACTCTAAAAGGGTTCTGCTGGTTTACATAGGCTCCTGGAGAACCTGTCTGATTCATGTTTATTATAGCTTCTGCTTTATGAGAAAGGGATCGGCCTCTTCCACCTAATTCTACTGGATTCTCTCTTCCATCACCCCAAAGCATTGTATCAGGGTCTGCTGACATAGCAGCAGTATACCTCCTATCACTTTCCTGAGCTCTTCTCCCACCAGAAGTATTTAACCTTACTTGCCATTCAGCAAAGAAATAGTCAAACTCAGAATATCTACTACACTCATAACTTGCTGCTACAAGAAGTTGATCTACATACCTCCCAAACCTATCAGGCGTCATCCTCATAAGGTCAAAGACTATGTCTACTCCATCACTAGAGGAAAGCTCACCCCTATCAACTTGCCGAGGGGCACCACGTATAGCTCCCTCAGTTATTAACTGACGTATGACGGGGTGAACTTGACTTCCTCTAGGGTACCTTTTGGGTACGGTCATCCTTTTAACCTACTATTTGAACTGTATTGTATACTACTAGTACGCCCATAATAGCAATTCCTATGAAAAGCAGCACCTTAATCTTCTGCTTTTGCTTATCAGTCATGCTAGGCTTACGAATGTGTATCATATTCCCCCTTTAGACATCTATATCCATCTTACCCCAGGTTTTCCCCACTTTACCATCAACTTTAAAGGGCACAAGATTACCTGTTAGTTCTTCAGCATACCTTTGCATCTCCTCCTTAATAAATCCTACATTCTCTAGGGCCCCTTCTTTAAGGTCGAAGACGATGGAGTCATGAACGGGGAACAGTGGGGTTGCTCCTGTCTGCTCCATCAGAGAATACATATGAAGCATACAGTATAGATTTATATCTGAACCCATTGACTGTATGCCAAAGTTACCTGCCTGACGGTAGATTTCGTTTACGTTTTCTTTAGTAAGTAATGGGAAACGTCTTCTACGTCCAAAATAGGAAACTAATTCACCACGCTTATGAATCTGATTCCTTACCTTTTGATGATAGGGATCCAAGTCAGGGAAAAACTCTTTAATAGTTTGTATTAACTCAACTGCTGACTCTTCATCTAATCTTAAACCTGCCTTAAATGATTCAAGACCCCTTCCATACATTTTTCCAAATACAGCTGCTTTTGCAGGACCCCTTTCTATCATTCGACCTGCACGTTGAGATGCTTCATTAGCAACAATAGAATGAATATCTGTACCTTTTCTTAGTAAATCCCTATTATACTCATCTTCTGCTAGAATAGCATAACATCTTAATTCCATACCTGAAAAGTCAACATCTAAAATGTGACCACCAGGATCTGTAGGAACATAGATATTCTTAATACCACCTCTTTTAGTGATATTCATTATAGAAGGATCTTGAGTAGAAATTCTTCCTGTAACTGTACCATGAAGTTTTGTGAAAGGATGAACTCTTAAATCAGGACCTACAAATCTTGCAAGACCTCTTAAATAAGTACCCTGTAACTTTTTGAACTCCCTTGCTTCGATAATCATCCTGATGCCTTCAATATCCAGAAAATGACTCATCCATTTCTTTGAACTAGTCATACCATACTGACGTGAAGGTTCTAATTTTAGATCTTCATACATATACTGTTTTACATCAGCAGGAGATGTAGGACTTAAAGGCCAACCAACTTCTTGATGAATCTGGTATTCTAAATCATCATACTCTTTATCAAAGTAGTCATCTAAGGTCATTATTTCCTTAATGTCTACTTTAATACCTCTATGCCTAATATCGTTAAACATATTAGTACAAGGCATTAGTAACTTTGCAAAGGTACCATTACCATGTTCAGAAACAGATTCTTCAAAAATCTTTTTCAACTGATAAGTATAACAGACGTCACGGGCAGCATAAGGATAAAGTATATGATCTGGTATATTATCATAGGATGCCTTCTTATTGGGTAAGTAAACTTTTAATGCTTCTTCCCAATCAGGAGCACCTAAATACTTTGCTGCTAATACCTTCAAACCATGTGCAAACTCCCTCTCATCAATTAGAAAGTGTGCCAACATAGTATCATAAGATATTACTGGATCAAATCCTTCCTGTTTAAGGAATCCACAGTCAAAGTGACCATTATGATATATACCAGGTTTAGTATTTATAAGATGATGTACTCCAGGATGGTGAATTATATTATAAGGAAATATATAACCAACCTTTTCATCCGCAGAAACTGCAATACATCTAATTTTATCTGGATTTGCTCCATAAGGGAAAAATCCATCTGTAGTTGTTTCAAGGTCAACTACTATTTCAGAAGCCTGGTCTAGAGAATCAAGAACACTTACTATATTCGATTCATCTACTATTACTGTAATAGGATCAGAAGCAGCCCTATACTTACCTTGTGCATATAAAGCACTTACATCAAAGTTATGCTTAAGATCAGGAAACCTATCTGCTTCATGTAATACAGCAGCAGGCTGCATTGAAGGTACTATTACTGATTTAGGACTTATGTCACTTAAATCCCCAATAGGCCCTGCAGGAAATGGAAGTGAATTTTCTGCTTCAGGAATAACACGTTGTTCCATTAAGGGTTTAAGTTCTCTGTTAGTCCTAAGAACTCTACCCATAACAGACATTATACCAACATCGTGTCCTAAGAACTCCTGAGTTGGTACATTACCCAAAGGCATAATAACTTCAGGTGTGAAATGTTCTATTTCTGCCTTTAATCTAGGACGACAACACTGTGCTGCTCTACGAACCTGACTTTCTGTTGCTTCAGGAGGATAGTAACAAGAAAAGGTATTTGTTATATAGTAGTTGTCAAATCCTGCTGCTTCAGTTGTCTGCCTACCTAACTGACCTGAGGGCCCTGTCATAGGAGTCTTTTGCCTTAATTCTTCCTTAGCAGGAGATATACCTACTAACATTAAGGGTAAATCTCCCTGAGGTTCCTCACCTACAAGCACACCAGGAACACATCCTAACTTCTTCTTAGACTCCCTTAAAGGGCACTCTTCACACTTACAAAGGTCCTCAAACATTTAACTATAAACTCCTAAGTATGATTCTAGGTTCTCTAAAATCAGTTCAGGAATATCCTCATCTAAGTAATCTAAAGGATCTGGAGCAGGTCTAATTTTACCTTCAGTATTTAACTTCTTTTCTGAATAGGCTAATCTACTAGGCATAGTGGACCAGCCTCCTTCAACTATTCCAGTATCTATACTACCAACAGACTCCTGTAACTGAATAGAAGCAACTTCTCTCATACTGTCAAATACTTCTACCATGTATAGAGGTGTATCTAAACCATTAGGCTGATATATATCAGTAATAAACTTATGTCTAGGAACTACCTTCTCCATAGATGAAGGAAGGCCAAAACCCACTATTCTGTACTTATCCATAAGGGATTCATACTTCTCTAAACACTGATTAAGTTGTTCTTCATTAATACCCTGTATCATACCTATTACTGGAACATTACCTAACTGATAGTTCAGGAACTTTAAGGTATTCTCTGCTGCATCTAAAGTTCTGGATGAGTGTAAATCTGAATCAGGTAATATAACTGCTGTGGGCTTAATGTACTCAATAGAAGCCCTAAGTATAACTATTTTACCAATACCATCAATGAATCTAGGGGCTTTATGGGAATAGTCAAGTATGACTGTTTCACCTTTTCTAGACCTAGCTCTATAGAAATCTCTATAAGGTTTATACTGATGGACTAAATCAGAAAAACAGACATGAAAACCTGGATTGAATACTTTATCTATTCTAGATAATAACTTAATTGGGGTTATAATAGCACTTTCCATACTACTTTAATCCCTGGTACTTGCGTGTAATATTATCAATGGAGTATTCCCTATAATCTATAGAATACTTTCTATCGTTACGAATCTGCATAGTATAAGATTTACTATTCAGATGTTTTAACCATTCTTGTTCGTCTACCTCATTTACTCTAATGAAGTGATACTTCAAGTCATCTAAATACTTAGCAGGAATTTTACCTTTCCTGACTTCAGTTTGGGTCCTAAAGAAGTGAATGGTGTTATGACAGTCTTCACAGAGACTCATTAGGGAGACTAGGAACTGTGAGCGTTTCTTTTCATTAAAGCCCCAGTTCTCATGACAGTGAAGTACCTTAAAAGTCTGAAAACAGATTTCACATCTATTACCAGCTCTAGAGTAGACTTCCCGTCTTAGTTTGTCCCATATATCTTTGTAAAGTAGATGAGCTAAGTTATCTCCCCAGTTATTCCTAGGAGTAGGTTGAACCCTTAACTTCAGTCTTTCCCATTCAGGCTTCCTTGGCACTTAGACACCTCTCTTGGCACCCCAAATGTACTTATGTGTTTGTAGATTTAGTTTGTACTGATACTTCTTACAGAATTCAGCACATCTTTGTAACCATTCATTTTCAGTAGTTCCCTTAATAGGATTCCAAGGAGAAATTAGCACAGTACCTCTAAAATAGTTATCAGCTAATCTAGCTTCTACAAAATTAAGATCCCTTTCAGTTTTAACTACGCACTTAAGCTGATCTTGATGCCTAAAAGAACTAAAATCACTATATACAGGTTCTTTATTAGCCTTAGCACTAGGACATTTAAGATCAACGACCCAACTTTCCACATACTCATTTAAGTCAAAGGGCACAGGAACTAGGCCTGAAGTCTCAACTTCAATATTATAGTTTTGCTCATGTAGTTTCCTAACTAATCCAGAAAAGGCTTCAGGCTGTTCTAGAGGTTCCCCACCTGTAATACAGATCCAAGGCTTCTTTATAGAACTAGAGTTCTTAGTGTTATGAAACTTACTAACTGTGTCTAGAACTTCTTGAAAGCTATGATACTGTTCAGTGTCATGTTTCCAAGTATACTTTGTATCACACCAGGTACAACCTAATGTACAGCCTTGAAATCTAACAAAGACTGTAGGTTCACCTGTATAGTTACCTTCACCTTGAACTGAATAGAAGATCTCTGATATATTTACTACTGGATTAAGTATTTCCCCGTTTTCCTTATCAGTAGTTACCGGAATTTTAGAAGATTGCAAAGTAAATAAGTGCTCCTATTAAAAAGCATATAATGCCTGTAGTGCTTAATCTTGCCCAACGAGGCCAGTTTGGTAATGTATCCGCTATAATGTTCCCAGTTAACTTTCTAGTACTAACTTTCTTCTCTTTTACTTTACCTAGTTTCTGATGGTACCAGTCAAAAGTAACCCAGGACTCAAATAGTTTCCATTCCGTCTTACACTTAGAACAGATTCTCTTTGTTATCTGTCCATCACAGCCTTTATGTAAGATACGATAGTTACTCAGAAGAGACAAATTCAAAGCCTCCCATAGACTGTACTGGAATATTAAAGTAGTTAGAGGAGTCATCTATAACAGCACAAGCTTTAGTAGTTTCCCAGAATGTTACTTCTACATTCCCTTCAACTAAATCTAGGTAGACTCCATACTCATCCATTACCTTAGCATGAATCCATCCACCTAGTAGTTCTGCTGTAGGAGGCATATCTATAACTACTAGAGAGTCTGAATCCCCACACTCAACTAAAGCATTTATAACTGGGTCTCCTACTTCTAGTATAGTATGGTGGTCTAAAGTACTATTTAGCCACTTACCTATACCATCATCTAGATCCCCAAAGTCCATAACCATACCATTATCAGGTCTACTTTCATCTTTAATTACAGGACCTTCTATAGATATCCTAATCCTGGCGTTATGACCATGTAGACGGGCACATTTACCCTTATGATTCAGAAGTCTATGTGCATAACATACTTCGTATTCTTTTTCTATTCTGGCCATACCTTACTCCCTAGTCTACAGTTGAGACTCTTAACTGAGTTACATCTATCTTGTTACAGTAACTATCATAGACATCCTGACTATTAGTAGCAATAAATTTCTTACTATCAAACCTCTTCTGTTGAAAGGTATTACGCCTTACTCTTAAAGAGGAAGTAAGTAGTTCACTAGAGTCTCCCATTGCTGAAGTAAATTCAGCTCGGGCCTCTTCTTCTAAGGCTTTACCAAGTTCCTGATAGGCTTTACCTTGCATCCATTTATCACTAGCATCTGTTAATTCAGCTGCAGTGAAGTTAGTAAAGTCAACAGTAGGAGTTCCCCAACATAGATTAGAGAATCTACATCCTTCACATAAAGGATTTTCTACTGGTTCAGGTTCATACCCATCTACTATAATAGAATCAACTGACTCAATTAAAGGAAGGGCAAAGTCAGAATCTTTCTTCTCTATAACATCAGCAAGTTTAACTGATTCTTTATGCTTAAAGATAACATGGGTTTCTTCCACTGGGTAAGGAAGGTTATTACCGTGCATATAGAGTTGAGTTTGAGCCCTAATTCTAGGGAAGGCTTCCATACCTTTTTCACTGAACTTCTTAAAAGCCTGATAGTTACGTGCTTTAATCTCTAACATAGCAGGCTTATTCTTAATTTGAGGTCCACCTAAGATGAATCCATCTGGATGACCCTTTATGCCTGATCTTCCTATAGTAACTTCTGCCTGATTATCGCCAACATAGTCTAAGTCAAATCCTGCTCTTACAAGAAGATCAACTATCTCAGATTCCTGATAATGTCCATCATCTAGGAGGAGTTGAAGTTGCAAGTCATAGTCTAAATCACTGGCTACCTCACCAGCATTAGTCATCTGAAACCTTTTATAGTTATAGTATGTTTCTCTAGGACACGTACTGATACTACTTATACCAAAATAGTTCCTACGTTCCCTACCCCTATATATGTCAAGGACATTCTCTGTTAAGACACCCATGATAACCTACTCTTTGGTGTTTCTTTAATTAAGGGAAATAGATTTTCCTGGTCAGTATAAACCCACCTAGTAGCAGGTGTAAACTTCATATCTTCAAAGGCTTCTTCTAAACTATCAGGAACTGGGTTATTAAATAGAATAACATCATTCTTACCCAGACCATGGTAGTTTATATTACCTGAATTAGTGTAGTTAACTACTACTGTTTTAGGCTTATTTATCCAAGCAGGTGAAGTAGATCCACTTGAAGGTAAAGTAGGATTAGAAATATGTAAATCTATATCAAACTGACAGGTAATAAGAGCAGTAATTAAACTTCCCATACCTGTAGGTATTCCATCATCACTGGTTTGTAGACAAAGCCAACGATTAGTCTTCCTCATATCAGGAGTAGTAATACTTAATGTGCCTGTAATAATACCTTCAACTAGTTCTTCTATTTTAGGGCCAGAAGTATTTTCCAGATCTATATGAACCATAGGAATACCTAGATTATGACCCCACTGCCTAGACTTAACCTCAAAATTAGTTGCTTTCATTTACTTCCAGCATCCTATAATACAAACTTGCATAAACCGCAATCATAAGATTGTCCATAAACTCATCATCTAGTTTATCTTTACCTGCTTTACGCTCAATAAAGATATCCCATAGACGCATACCTTTTCTAAATGTACCAAATACAAGACCTGCAATACCTGTAGGTCTCCAATCTGAACCATACTGTTTTTGGTTTAACTTAACTGTATCTCTTATATCCTGAAATAAACCTTCTAGATGTTTATCAAAATCAGGATGTCTAGTAAAAGGATCAACCCTTCTTGAAACTAAATCATTTATCTTGTTCTGAAAAGGGTCTTCCGGATAGGTGTTCAATATAGATTTCCTCTGCAAGTCTAAACGAAGTTGCTGCTACCTGAATTGCTTCTTTATAAACCTTGACTAGATCCCTATTATCAGCATTGATTTTAAGTTCATCCCAAAGTTCATCAAACTCTTCCTTAATAACAGCATATGCCTCATGATAGGATCTGTAGTTACCGAATTTATTTACTCCCTTAGTTATCTCTTGATAAAATTCAGTAACTACTTCATCCTGACGACCTGGGGACTCATATGTCGGCATATTCACTCTCATCAAATAAAGGCCCTACTGATACTGATTCAGGAATACCACCTCTATTATTAAAATCACCTCTTACATAGAGACGTTTGGGGTTTATTGCCTGATGAAAGTCAGTATAAATCTGATTGACTAATTCTTCATAGAAGTGACCTTCATTACGATAGGAAACTATATAGAACTTTGCTGACTTTAATTCAATGCACCAACCATCAGGTACATACTCAACATAGAGTTTACAGAAATCAGGTTGACCTGTTACAGGACATAAAGATGTTAACTCATCAGTTGTCCAAATTACTCTATAGTCATGTTGAGGAGCATTTTGAGGAGCAGGAAAGATATGTAATTCCTTTTCTCCATGTAGATGTACTATCTCTACTTCTTTATCTGATAAAGTGTAAAGATTAGGATTAGCAACTCCTAGTGCAGGTATTTTAGCCTCTTCCATGTGATAAGGACCCCTTTAACATACAAATATTCCATAGCCAGTCTTCTTTTATATTCAGAAGTGTCTGTGCAGGAGTAAAATAGTCAAAATATACACCTTTAGGTACTAAAGGCTCTATTCCAAACTTTCTACCATTAAGGGCGTTAGTAATAGGTGCTCCAGTATCTACACTAACTTCTGGACTTAACCCATTCCAGTGATTGGGACCATTCCAAACAGTCTGGTCATTATAAATAGCAAACTCTTCTAAGGTATTCATCCCCAACAGATGATAACGGTTGAATGTTATGCCTGCTTTAGATAACTCTTTAATAGCTAAGATTCTAGTTCTACTAAGTTCTGCAAGGTTAGCTCTATTAGTATCATGTTCAGGTAACTTTGAACGGTGTGCTAAAGTTATATCATAGGGAATACATACTGTACTAAAACCCCAATCTTCCTTTAGAACTCTGCCACATTCAACTACTTCCTGATATGTAGTACCCTGAATAACAGGCCATACCTTATCTTTACCCCATAAACTGACAGCATCATCTAAAATGCCTAGAGTTGCCTTTAAGTCGTTTAGATGATCTGGAGGTATTATATAAGTAGGATTTAGTACCTGATTAACTTCTTCCATTTCCTCTAAAGTTACAGGCTCACCCAGTTCATTAACTGAGTTATCTAAAACTACTTCCCTACCCTCTTTTACCATCTGTAAATAGTGAGCAAGGTACCTATCTTCTGTACATAGATGAGTTAAAACAAAGTCAAAGTCTGTTAGATGAGGTAATAGACTAAGGAGGCTTACTGGTGCCTCCATAGCTAAACTAACCATTAAAACGTGCCTCTACTCTGTTCAGTTGTAACAGGAGCACTCTGATGAGCACCCCTAAACATTAGACATCCATGTACTCCAGTAACTGATACTTTAACCCCAATAGGATTTACTCTTGAGTATAGAGTATCAGCAAGTTCCCTAGTATACATTTCCTGCATAATAGGACGTTTACCTAATATAACTGCTATCCTAGCAAACTTAGAAAGGCCCAAAACCCTTCCATTAGGAGCATAACTAATATCTACAGAATATGTACAGGGAAGTAGATGATGAGGACATAAAGTTACTACATCTATATTAGATATAGTCATGAGTTCCTCATACTTGTCCTCAAACAACTTAGTATGCTGATCTAGTTCCTTATTTATTCTATTAGGTGTCCAGCAGAAGTCTGAAAACATCTTCTGTAAGCGTTCTGCTGTACCTTTAAACTGATTGGATCCCTCCCAACCCCCATATGTATGAAACAAACTACCTACCATATCAGTAAATGGTGCTTTAGGTAGATGAGTATGATTATCCGTCAAAGATTCCTCCTCTTTTGATTCTTCCGACGCTCCAAGCATGTTCAATTGCATTTTGTACTTGCTCCGATATTGTTGTCTCAGTTTCTTCATCGAAACTTGGGGTATGTAGTATATCCTCCGCCCTATCACTCCCCACACCTAGAACATCTAGACCCTGAACTTCACATCTGGGACATTCAGCACCATCAGCAGGAGTTCCCCTTTCTAAACGAACAACACCTTCCACACGGCAGTTAGGACATCTTATAGTTATAGTATAGAATAACTCTTTATAGAAGATCTTTGTTAGTTCTTCCCTATAAACCTCTGAAGCCTCCTGTCTTGAAGAAAATATCTTACTAGTTAAAGGATCTTCCTTTTCTTCAGGGTCTGACTCTACTGAGCCAAATTCTATCCCTTCAGAATAAGAAACTGAAGCTCTACGCTTACCTTTCTTCTGCTTAAAGGGATTGCCAAAGAGTGCCTTTTTAATATCCATTAGTTATACTCCGTTGGATCTGCAATGCCCACTTCAGCAAAGGCTGATAACCTTATCTGACAGGAATCACATTCACCACAAGCTTTTTCACCCCCATTATAACATGAGTAGGTTAAGTCCAAAGGAGCCTGTAAGTCTAATCCCCACTTAATTATATCTACTTTACTCTTACCTATAATAGGAGTCTCAATAGTTATAGTGTGGCCAGTCTCTACAAATCTCTTTCTAGCTAAATTTAGGGCCTGGCTAGCAGCCAAAACAAATTCTGGTCTACAATCTGGATACCCACTGTAATCAACAGCATTAAATCCAGTATAGACCTCATCTGCTTCTATTGTATCAGCATAACCAAAGGCATAGGTTAAGAACAGCATATTTCTTTGTGGTACCCAGGTACTAGGTATTCCTTCTTCAGTTCCTGCTTTAGGTGGTGTAGGAACCTTAAATTCTTGTTTATCTCCTACTACAAGAGAAGTAGCACCATTAAAGAAGTTCTCACTAAAAGGAATTCTTACAAACTGGTGTGTCTTAACTCCTAAAGTCTTCCCAATAACCGAAGCCTGTTCAAGTTCTCTTGCTCCATGCCTTTGTCCATAAGAGAAACTCATAGCATGAAGGTCCTCCCCTTTGTTCAGGGCCTGTTTAGCAATACAGGATGTAACTGTACTATCTAAACCTCCTGATAGCATGACCAACCTAGTCATATAGAAAATCTCCTCTCAATATCGTCTAGCTTTAAAAAGGATGCTACCTCATGAATAAGGTTCATCTCTTTAGTAGTAAAAGAACCCTGAGCCCAATCTGTTTTCATCTTACCCATAACTTCAGATAAATTACTGAACTCAGTTAAGCACTGCCTAGCAGTACCCCTGTCTAACTTAATAGACTTTTTATCCCCTTCTTCTGCTAAAAGTCCCTCTAGATAAGGAGCAATAGGTTCAATCCATTCTGATTTTATCACTACTGAATGTAGATTAGGCACTATGTCCCCCTTGGAGTATATACATGCTCCTGTCTAAGATTAGGTACAAAAGCTTCAAGTTGCATTACTAGGTCAAACTCTGCTAAAGTTTCAGCATAACCAGAAACAGCTCTTGAAACTGCTACATAGTATACATTCATTTCTTCAGCATCCCTTTTAGATACTCTACTACGTCCAAAAGTATAAGCTGGAGGGGACCAACCATGCAAGATAACATTAGAGAACTCTAAACCCTTTGCTTTATGTATAGTAGAGATCCTAATACCACTACTACCAAAGAAAGCAACTTCTCTACGACCCTGTCTTCTAATAGTATGTCCTATTTTCTGTGTCTTAAGAATCTCACTTGCTGACTGAACAGCATCATTTGACCTACACAGTATAGAAGTTATACCATTCTCATTTATGCCTCTAGATAAAGTTCCTCTTGGGTAGATCCTATTTAACCTATCACATACTTTCTGAGTAGAACGATAGTTGTTCTTTAACTCAAAAGATTTACAGCCAGCCCCTATAAGTATATCTAGGGCTTCTGATCCCATAGCACCACCATACCCATATATACTTTGATAGGGGTCCCCTACTGCAAATAAGGAACCCCCAGGTTTAATTAGTGATAGTGCTACTTCCATCTGTTCAGGTGTTAGGTCTTGAACTTCGTCAACTAAAACCCAAGTGAACTTATCTTTACCCTCCATGATGTACCTTGCAAGTAGGTCATCATGATCCTTTTCCCATCCAACTACTGAATGACAGAAGGAATGAATCGTACCTGCAAGTACACCAGGAGTACGAGCACGAATTTCTGCTGCGGCTGCTCGAGTGAAGGTAAGACAGATTATATCACTAATACCTAAAGTCATTAGGTACTCAGCTTTTGCTGTCAGTGCCCTAGTTTTACCTGAACCAGGACCAGCAATACACACAGTAGAGGAAGAATACTGTACTGTGTCTTGCTGATCCTGATCCAGATTAAGAGGAAGAGAAGACATTAAAACTTTCTTAGGTGTCCTAGACTATTATAAGGTAAATTCATAAGTCTAGTACGTCTTGGTTTTGGTTTTGATTCTTTATCATCTGTTTCAGGCTTAGGTGGTGCTAAAACTGCCACTGGTGTTACTTCAACATGACCTGTACCATGACAGGTAGGACAAGGATGCGTCATAATCCCCCTTTACTTGTAAACAAAAAAGAAGGATGGTTGAAAGATGTCCACGATTACAGCTGGCCCCACACGTGACGGGAGGTAGTTTAGGGGAGGTTCCCTATGCCAGTTTCCCGATCTTTCAACCATCCGAAATCTCCCTTATGTACAGGAGGTGAGTGTCTGTACTCGGGAGTCAGGTTTTATTTAGTTGTAATTAAAAGGCTGTTGCTTCGTCCCAGGTGTCTCTATGAGAAACACGGCGAGGACGGGAGCGTACAACGTCTTCATAGGTCTCGTTGCGGATGAAAACGACACATTCGCGACCGATATAGTTCTCAGGTTGAACCTTGAACATCTTATCTTTCATCGCTTCTGCCTCTTCACCCAGCGCAGTCAAGGTCTGATAGAGTGAAAACAGAGCCTGAGGCTGCAGGCTGTAAGTCCTAAACAACTTACGTCCTGAAAACTCTGAAGGTTCTGAAATATTGAACTCTACATCAACCTTGCCTTGTCCAGATCGAGCCTTACCGGGTTCGAACTTGGTTACCATGCACAGGTACGGAGCATCGTCAGGTAATGGATCTATATCCTGTACAGCACTGAAATCTAGAACGATCTCATCACTATCGGAATCAAGAGCATCTACGGGAATAGGCTCGTCTTGGGCTGCTTTACGCGTAGTCATCTGAGTGTTTATTCCTTCATCGTGAGGTCATCACGGAATTTAGTATTAGGTTTCCATACCCCTTTAAACTACCTCTGGTTTACTCTACATCTCCTTGTAAGAACGTTAGGTCTTGGCATGTCTGACACATAGCTGATATATACCATTCCCTAATAGAAAGACTATCTCTTAGGTCTTTATCAGGGTCACAAGAGTTACCACACATAGAACATATGTGCTTTTCAACTGCTTCACTAGGACTTAAACCTACTGGGGACATAAGTTTTAACATCTGCTCAATAGCAGGATTTCTACCATTAGCCCCTTCCCCACTATACATTAGCTTCTTCCTTCTGCTTTTCAGTATCCATCTTGACTAGAAGTCCTAGAAGTTGATTAAGTTTACCTTCTGTCATTTCTTCCATAGGAGTCCCATCAGGATTTATCTCTTTATGGTTAATAACGAAGTCCCTAAGTCCATCTTCATCCATACCTAGGTTACCTGCCCTCATAATAAGGACTTTAAACCGTTTGGGATCAAATCCAGACTTTCCTACACCACTGTCAGCATGACCTCCATAAATGTCTGCTGCAATGCCTAACATTGATGCTGCTTTCTTTAGGGCATCTGTAGATGCTGCTTTAAGGTCATCTGCTATATCAATAACCTGACCACCTTTAGCATTTCCACCCCCAAAGTGTTTTATATCAGCACCACCATAGGCTTCTTTTACTACTAAACCATCAGGACCTGGTCCCATACGAACAGTAAGTAAACCACGAACCCATACCTGTGACTGGCCTACTTCTTCTTTTTCTATTCTCCAACTCCAGTTCCTGTTAAAGAGGGCATTGAGTTGTTTTATCATCCACCAACCCTGGACGTAGTCAAACTGCATCTTACCACGTCCTTCCCTCTTATAAATAGCATCCTTAGGAGTCTTTTCATCTAGTAGACTTTCTAATGCTGCTTCAAACTCAGCCTGCTGTTTTTCTTTCCATCTGTCATAGTTAGAAGATCTTAGAATTAGTCCAGAATAAGCTCCTTCAGGTTCCTCATAATGTCCATTCCCATTACCATTTGTACTACCATTAACCATTTGCTGCATTCTCCATGAGCAGTTCTTCTACTGAAATACTTCTAGTCCTAACTTTAGAACGTAGTATGCTTAAAGAGAGATCAATCCCAGGATTCTGTTCCACAAACTCTTTCAGTGCTAAAGTCACCGCTTTAGACCTCTGGGGAACTTGAAACCTATAGGAAATACCTAGTACTGTGACCTCCCATACCTCAGGTGCGAAGTAAGGTGTCTGCTCGTTTAACATACCCATATTATAGCACGTCTTATGTCAGGTGTCAACTGGATCCTTATATAAAATTTATTGAAATTTTCAAATGGGCCCGTTTATTTGAAAATTTCAAAAATAGGAAGACAAAGATAGGTACTACGAACCAAAGGGGGAAGGAACGTAGTACCTACCTTTGAACAAGAAGGAGAGAAGAGGTCTAATTTTTTACACGAGTAGCTTTGACTCGTATCTTTTTACTCTGTCCTTTTACTTTACGCAAGAAACTTTTCCGAGCGTGTGTTTTTGCTTTAGCCATACTTCACCTCCTTATTTCCAGTCTAAATCTGATTTAATATCAAAGAACTGAAGAGCTCTGTCCCTAGTATAGGGATCCAGATTTAAGGTAGGATCCTCCTTATTAGCCTGTACCTTTCTTGCCACATCTAATACATCACTAACTGGGAAATTATCCTTACCAAAATAAAGTCTGGTCTGCCCAGCAGAAGAATGAGCAGTTTCTCTCCTTAAATATACTGCTTCTTCCCCATTAGGTCCAACACCCTCTATTATAAAGGTTTTTCTAGGGGCTCCAGGTTTAGTCATACTCTTAGCATATCTAAGATTCTGTTGATGGTACTTCTTAGCTGTCTTTTCTAAACCCTCTTGGTCTAAAGAAGCATAATCTCCACGAGCTTTCCACTGGGCTACCTGTTCTTCAGGAGGTATTAAGTCGTCTAGATACTCCTTTACCTCCTCTGAACTCCATGCACGAGTAGCACTCCCAGGAACAGGAGTAACTGTTGCATAGTCATCCCAGTCTATCCCAAGGTGATCACCTACTACTTGAAGGTTAGTTCTAGTTCTAGTATGAAGGTCAGAGATATCAATAGTATAACTATCTACTGAGGTATAGTGCCCTTTGTTAAAACCTCTACTCCTACTAACCTTATATTTTGGTTTTATAGGCATTAGTAATCAAAGTCCCAATCTTTCTTTCTATGTTTCCTTTCTGCATGACCCTGAGGGAAGTACTTTTCACATACCTCACAGTAGTCTGTCTGACTCCTATCTATAGGCATCACAAAACCTCTAGCAGGCCTGTCGTCAAGGACTTCCCTATCCTGAGATAGTACATACTCTATATTATCTCTGACTTCATAGTCAACTAAACAAGGTTCATTATAAGCATAGTTGTCTAAAAGAGTACCGTCTTTAGGTTGAAAGTCCTGATCCAGTATCCAGTTCAAGTAGTCTACACCCCTAGCACTGGAAGCAACCTGCCTAATACTCTTCCCTTTATACTTACCAAAGTTAAAAAGGGGATCACTAGCATCTTTATCATAGACACTATAGTAAACACAATCTTTAACTCTAGGACGGTACCTTCTACCCTTAAAATCTCCAGACATTATCCAAACTTCCTTTTCAGTGCATCTAGTTTAGACTTTAAAGCAGGATCTCCAAATGGGTCTGAAGACTCCTGCTGCATTCGACTGACTTCTTCCTGACCTTTTAGATACCTATCAGTTTGCTGTGAAGGACCATGTCCAGGTTTGAACATAAAGTGTAGTCCTCCATCTTCAGTAGACCATTCTATTGGGTGTGTTTCCCTAGCACACTCACTACATGAAACATAGCCTTTAGTTGTTATAGTACCTTCAGTATCAGGACGACTACATCTACTACAGGCTAAATAGTGAGCTCTTTCTGTAGTAAAGGCTCTCTCATCCTCTGTTATACTACCTGATAGTAAAGCTCCACCACCCCTTATTCTCTGCTCAACAGGTTCATCTTTAGTAGTATAGATTATATCATGGTGTGCAGACTCAGTAGTATGTCCTACTCCATAGAATAGAGGCCCATAATCCTTATCACACTCAGGACAGTGCCTCTTTTCCCTAATATAAGGAGATACTAAAGTAGGAGTTTCTGCTACACCTACTCTTTCTAACTCTGCTGGGTCATCACTGTGGAAAACAGAAACTAGCTTAAACCTATCTTCCTTAGGCTTTATCTGTTTAAGGGGTTCAGTCCTCTTTTCATACTCCTCTATAGCCCTGTCAATCCTGGCTAAATATTTCTTACGGTCCTGTTTGGCCTCAAGAAGTTTCTTAATATTCCTTCTTGCTTCTGATTTGTCTGGCATAGTTAATTCCAGTCTTCCTCTTCTATTAACGTAACAGGTAAGGACCTTTCCCTAAGATTTTCAATAGCTGCTTGTTCCCTTTCAAAAGCATATCTATCTGTCTTTATATCTTCTATTTCAACTACTATATTACTATCCCTAATAACCCATCTAGGTTTAACAGGTACTGCTACTTGAGGATTTACTCCTACTAAAGCATAAGGTTCACCTTTTTCAGTATAACCTGCTATACCAAAAGACTTATCTTCAAACTCTACTGCTATTATAGCCTTAGCCCTCTCCCCATCAGGACCTTTACCAGGTAAGGTATAAGTCACAGCCTTATAAGGTAGGAACTCCATATGCCTAAAATCTTCTAGTATATAAGAGGCTGTTGAAGACCAAACTATACCCATATTCTCAGAGAACCAAACCAGTTCATCCTTAACATGGGAACTAAAAGTATGTAAAACCCTTCTAATGGGAGCAGTACCCTGCTTACGAGGCATAATCTAAGTCCACTCTAAGTCAGGATCTGAATACGAATACTTATTTGTACCAGTCCACTGACTATTAAAGTTAACTAATTTAGGCATACTTTCTACAAAAGCATCTTCAGGAGTAACTTTATTACCATCTATCCAAAGTTGTATTCGTCTGTCTCCCTGACTGCCTTCCATTGCAAAGTATTTTACCCTTTCTCCAGAAGGACCTCTACCCCTAGCAGTATACTCATGCCTTCTATAACCAGTTCTAATGTTCTTTACAGTGATAAAGTCTGTTGAAGGAAACTCAACATCAAACTCACTTATTAAGTAGCGTAAGTCTGAATAGACTCTTTCACTGGGAACATCAACAAGAGTAACTTTCATTAGTCGTCACAGTAAGGACAGTAATCATCCTTAGAATGGTACTTCTGACACTTCTCACACCAAGTACCCTTATCCCTCTGATAATCTTCTTTCATTCTTGACCATTTAGCTTTCTGATGCATGTCCTTAGCCTCTTCAAGAGGTATAGCAGCAGGATTCATAGTCATAAGAATATTATCTTCATCATACTCTTGAACCTGTTCTAAATACCTAGCCTCAAAAAGACGTCTGACTATACGTTTGACTAAGTCCTGATTCAAGGGTTCTTCACTCCAGTAATAGTTATCATTATAGGCTAGACTATAAATCCTATCTGTATCTATAACTGGGCCATGCACCTCAAATATAGAGAGAATGTTAGCAGCATCCTCCATGTCCTCTTCTCCGTGGGTATCCCAAGCTTTCCACATAAACTCTCTACCTGAATCTGTAATAGCCAGTAGCATTAGTCTAAAGCCTCATTTTGTAGCCTTTTCTGGGCTCTCTTTAACTTCGTTATAATCTTACTGAGACTAGCCATAAATAATCTAGCCTTAGTAACTACAGGCCAGTATTCGTCCCCTATCTCTTCAGCCATTTCTTTATGTCTGCCTTCACCAGGCCCATAGCGATTAAAGAAGGCGAAGTCTAAGTCACTTTTAGCAGTCTCAGCTATTTCTATAAGTACATCTAAAGGCTGACTTTCCAGACTTTTTACTTCTTCTTCATATTCATCTAAGTTTCCAGCCAGAGCCCCAGTTTCCACAGCAAAGTCTACTGCTCTATAAAACTCAGTCATTTCTCTTTGATTAAGGGGAGAAAACAAACCACCAAATCTTTGTGTCATTCTAAAACCTCTGAAGGTACTGAAGTACCTGTAAGAACTATATGGTTTTCCTTAATCAGATAAGTAATACCATTAGCTATAGTCCTATAGGATGTGCTTTGTAGCTCAGGATTCTCATCAATCCAACTAATAAGTTCTGAAAGTGAAATTGGATTAGACCTACCAGAAGACCATACACTTGATGTGTTAAGATAGTCTAAGACTTCAAGGTAAACCCAGCCTTCTCTATGACCCCTAATACTACCAGTATCTTCTAATGCCTTCTCTAGCCTACTAAGTAGACCTTTACCTTTACTAGTAATCTCAACTATTAGACTATCAGGTTTGGTATACATCCATTCGTTAGACATTCTTTTTCCTATCCCTACGTTTCCTCTTTATGTTTGCGAAGGCCCTATCTACAGGACTATCTTCCTGAATCTTAAGTTCCTGTACAGATCCTTCTAAAGATTCAAAAACTTCTGCTTCACCACCCTGCCTATAAGCAGAACGAAGAAGGTCTGAAAGCTCAGAGTGGAGATAGGAGGAGAACTCTAAACTTTCAGACCTTAGATAATTTTCTGCAACTTTATTGCCATTGTGGTATAAACGAGTTACTGTAACTCCAGGACTCTTAGGCTTTGCATAGGTTAAAATACTAAGTTTGAAAGGTCCTATATTAGATGTAAGAGTTCGTTTTGTTTTGGGAGCAGAGCCTTCACCACTTTTTCTAATTAAACTAGGTGGTAGAGGTTTATCCCCTTCTACACCAAAGAATCTCTGTAACATAGTTCATTACTGCCCACGCCTACGTCTACCTTTAGGGCGTTGTCTAGCTATACCCAGTAGGGCTTCTATCTCTCTGCGCTTTCTAGCAGAAGACATACCTTCAGTATCTAAAATCTCCTGTACAGCAGCTATAAGGAGTTGACTTTCCCTTGAACTTTCATCATCTTCATCCCCAGGGAAACCCACTAAAGTAACACCAGGAGGTCTTCCACTACCTGAACCCCCAGGAGCTAATTCAGGATGCTGAATTCTTACAAAGCTATGAGTACTATCTGTAGGAGGCTCTTTTAACCTTCTAGGTCTACTAGCACTGCCCCATTCCTCTGAATATGGCATAACTAAAAATCATCCCTAAAGTCTTCTTCTTCAACCTCAGCTAGATAACCTCTTCTAAGAGCCCAGTTAAGAGCCCTTTCAGCTCTTTCCTTACCTACTTGTCCTATTAGAATACGGTTAGCCTTTTCAGCCTCTCCTTCCTTAATAAGGTAAAGCCAGTCTATTAGTCTATCTGCCTCTATCCCAACAGAACCAAGATCATGGGCGAACTTATATATAAAATCAGAACCCTGAGGAGTTATTTCATAGGACATTATTTATCTCTCCACTGTCTCATAGCCCTATCATAGCCCTCTTGGTAGGTCCTCTCTTTCCTTCTCTTACCAGAAGACATCCAACGATTAAAAGCATCTACCTCTCTAGTATCTGAGTCTAGATCCTTACTATAATCAAGCATAGGATCAAAACTTATAAGTCCCTCTTTCTGCATCCTAGCTGCAAAATATTCAGCTTCGTGGTGGTCACGTCTAGTCTGCCTACTATTAAAGAGGTCATTAGTTCTGTCTATATAAGCAACTCGAGTCTTAGGCTCTTGGTCAAATAAAGCATCAGCCCATAGTTCAAGTTCTATAGGAGGGAAACGTTCAGGCTCACTATTATAGATTTGGTACCCTTTCTGAGTAACATAGTACCTATTACCATAGAGTTGGTTTCCCCAACCATGTCTTCCACTATGGTAATAAGTATCTCCACTCTCTATAAAGTCAGGCATTATATATCCTCGTACTCATAGCCTAAACCAGTACTTCTCACTATAAAACCTTTACTGTTAAGTATATCAGTTTCATAAGCAAACTTTCTACTAGCCTGTTCAGGGTCACCAGGAGCAGCATCAACTAATGTGAAATAGATATCCTGAAGGTCTTCTCCACGGTTAAGATGGAATAGAATAACATTATGATGTAGTCTATTACTAGACACATCATTCATAAAGTCATTAGTTTGCATTAAAGACTCTAAGTGGTTCTGACCCTTATAAGTAACTTCTAGTTCTTGCATCAGTAATTCAACTTTTCGTGGTGATGAGCCCTGCCCATATAGTCCTCACATGTAGGACAGTACTTAAACTTCTTAAAAAACTCTTCCCTAGAAGGATATTCTTCCATTTTACGTTTTCTAGCAGCATCCTGGACGCGACGTTTCTTCTGCTCTAACCTACCCTCAGGACTCTTTTTATACCTTGTTCTGCCCTCAGAAGCCTTAAAGTGAGCTAGTATAGCCTTTTCTTTCTCTTCACTACTTAAACTAGAGTCCTGTATGATTTCCACTATTGCTGCTCTACCACTTTCTGTAAAGACATACTTAATGGGTAAATGTAAGGCATCAGCTATAGTTCTAATATACTGATCTTCCCTGTACTGCTCCCTTGCATCTTCACTAAGGTCTTCAAAAGGATTGTTTAACCAAGTACCACCTGCAGGATTATAATCCTTATGTCTAGGATCAAGCATACTAACCCCTACCCAACCTGAGCTGTCGGCATCTCTAGTTTTTCTACAAATCCAAAATCAACTAAACGGTTAAGGGCCCTTCTGACTATTCCTGGACCACCAATACTACCTGACTGTACTAAATGGTCCAGGTCAATAGCCACACCAGGAGTCCCACCGGATAGTTTATAAACCTGCTGAAGAACCATCTTAACTTGGTGTTCTGCATTTTTAGGCCAAACACCTGGGGTACTTATTGCCCTAGCACCAGTTTCAGTAAGGAGGACTTGATCTGCATCAATCTCCCCATAACCTATACCAGCCTCAGGAAAAGCTTCCATTGTCATAATAAATCCTACCTATTCCTAGATATCCCAGGGACCAAAACTCTCATCTTCACCACCCCAAACATCTGTTGGAGTTGCTGCATCCCTAGGATTATCACTAAGGAAACCTTGGTTTACAGCAGCGTTGAAAACAGCCATTGACTCATTTATAGTGAGTCTATAGCCCTTAATAGCTCCTGATTCTCCTACCCACTGTTTGGGTGTAACACCTCTTCTGTCACCACCCATCTCAAGAAGAAGTAAAACAACTTCCTGACTGGTTCGGGTTTGCTCATCAAAGACATCCCCCTCCCCAGTAGCAATTCTATTCTCTATATCAAAGGCTAGTCTGAAACCCATATCAGTAGTATAGAACTTCTTACCACTATGTTCAGAAAAGCCTTTGCCTTTACTTCTTCTAGCCATTACTATCCCTGTCTACGCTTCTTAACGTCTGAAATGACTTTGTTCATATCTGCTGGATCTAGGCTAAGGAGAGATTCAGAAGCGATAGCCTGCTTCATTTCTACCCAAAGACCAGAATCCTTAGCATCGTTGATAAGTTCCTTAACTTCATCAGTCATCTTCTTCCCACGCCTATCAACGTCCACATCGAAGTACTTAGTATAGAATCTAGGTAGTAAAGCAGGTCCTACCTGTTGATTCCTACGACGTAGTCTACCCCTAGCCCGGGCTGCTGACTTCCTAGCCGCATCCCGTTCATCATCACTCTTTCTATCTCCCCTAGGAACAACAGAAACATTAACACCCATATCTAACAGTTTCTGCCTTTCTGCAGCTTGATCAGCAAGTTTCTTAGCTGCCTTGTCTTCCTTAGAAAGTTTAGCTGCGGGTCGGGGTTTTATACCAAGTATATACTGAGTCTGACGTGTTTTCCAGCCCTTTCCCTTACCCTCAGTAGCCCAAATAGCCTCAATAGCAAGAACGTTCTGAGAAACGACTTCTTCAGAAACTCCCATTGCCTCAGCCATCCTATCTACATCAATAGAGGCTACAGCTTTCTTACCACCTAAGCCTTTAGAACCAAAACCTACAATATCTGCCATGACTACCTCTCTAGAATCCTTTCTTCCGTCTTCTTACTGGTTTACCTGTTACTGGAAGTCTAACTGCATCCTTCCTAGGATTAATACTTCCCTGACTACGTTTTATCCCACCAGCACCAGCAGCCCTTATCTTACCAACTGAAGGGTTCTGAATACTTCTTAAGCTACCAAGATCTTCTCTACTACTAGTAACTGTTCTTCCTATATTTGACCTACTAGTAGTGTCTCCAATTTTACCCCCAAGAGCACCTGTAAACTGATAACTCTTGGATATAGCTGCACCTAAACCTCTTCTAGCTTTTGTAACCTTACCAGGACGTAACTCTTTATATTCATCTTCCTGAGCTACTCTATAGTTTTTAGCAGTTTGAAGATTAGCTTTATGAACTTCTATTTCCTGAGATAGTTCTTGAACTGATCTAGGAATCTTAGTTCGTTCTGTAGCCGGTAATTCCGTATTACCCCATTTGCGGTCCTTTCTTACTTGTTCATCAGTAAGATCTGGATCTATTCCTGCGTCTCTTCTAAACTGCTGAAGATCTTCATCACCTAGATGCCTTACCTTCCTGACCCCTCTACCCCCAGACTTATATAAAGGAATACCCAAAGCCTGGGCCTCATTCTTTATATCCTGCTCATACTTTATACCCTTACGAGCAGTCTCCATAGCCTTCTTCCTCATAGGTTTAGTCATCCTATCAAAGGAACCAGACCTTCTCAAAGAGTCATCATAAGCTTTACGTTTTGCAGGTTGAGGCTGATCAAGAAGATCCTGTTTAGCTTTATTTAGAAGGACCATAATATCTGCTGCTTCCTGACTAGGATTAACATCAGGAGAATATATTTTGGCCTTTGCCCTATAAGCCTTCCTTATATCTTCTGTACTAGCAGTATTACTAACTTCTAGGAGGGTATAGTGAGTATCTTGAGTAGTATCTTCAGTAATACCAAACTGTTCCTGAGCAATCCTTTCTGCTATAGGACGTGCTAACTCTTCTTCCTGTCTACGTCCATAACCAGGACGATGTTGGTAAATGCCTTTTAGTATCCCTTTACCAACACCACCTACATTCCTAGTAATCCTGCCTTTCTTTGACTTCTTTGATTTTGAGTCTGTATCTCCATTTCCATTAGCAGGAGGACCATAAAAAGTAGTATGAGTACCACTCCTTACTCTAGGGCCACCATTACCCCCATTACCCCTTCGAGGCCCACCATTACCATTAACAATCTTTTCTAGATTTTTAGCCTCACTACCAGAATCGTGAGTGTCATTATCTTCTAGATGTTCTTGAGGTGAACCTGGAAGTGCTTGTAGACCTCTTTTACCTTTTTTACCTCTACCACTACTAGGTACCTGTTCATAGTGAGGTTCAATGGCAGCAGGACCTCTAGGGACTAAAGCCCCAGGACCAGCAGGAAGGGCAAACGGCTCAGACATTAAATCTCACCTTTGGGGAACCTACTTTTAACAAACTTAGAGATTTTAGTCTCTCCAAGAGGACCACTATCTTTAAGAGAACCAGTAGGCATCATAGGAATGCGCTCACCAGGTTCTAACCCAGGAAGTTTCCTAGGCTTTCTACTAGGATGAGGCATCTGTTTAGAGGCTGTGTTAGGGGATGTTACAGGAATACGTTGACGTATGTTCTCTTGAACTTCATAGTCTTCAGGGAACCTTTGTAACTTTCTTCCTGTATATGTTGGAGGAGATTCCTCGTATTCAGGACGTCCTCCAAACTCAGATCTAGTAACAGCTTGTCTTTCAGCACCACTATAGGCAGGCTGATCTAAGAACTCCTGTTGTTGGTAATAGTTAGTAGTACGAGCTTCTTCCTCATATTCGTAACCATTATCACCATTTAAGTAGTCCAGGTAATCATCCTCATAGCCATTAGTAGCACCTGGGAAGTCTAGTTCTTCCTCAGGTATTTCTGGTTGTTGACCATAAGACAGTTGAATGTCTGTAGGAATCTGCCCAGGACTAATTCTATCTATTATGATTTGGTCCCGAAGATCATTTCGACCCCTCCAAGGAACTATCCCTGAACGGGTCAAATAATCTAAATAGACAGTACGTGCCTGCCTAGTAGAACCTGCTGTTACTTCTGCAGTAACTCCTGCATTTGGTAACGTAACGTAATAGGTACTTTCAGCCATGGTAAACCTATCCTAGTAAATTCCGCCCTTATTCTTTTTACTGGCTTTCTTAACTGCCTTGAAAATACCAGTCTTAGAAGGGTCTGAGTTACTTCCACCCAGTTTAACTGGACTTGCCATACCGCCTATTTTCTTAGCAGTCTTTCGAGCAGAGGCTCCAATGCCTTTGCCTTGACTGAAAAGTCGCTTGTTAAGACCCTTAGTGCTTCCGTTTATTTTGCCACTCATTTTCTTTCTCCTCGTTCGTTTAGGTTGTGGTTGACTACCCAACATTGAGTCTGTGACTTTCATGACTACGCCTGCTCCTACAACCATAGGAATCAGACCTGCCATAGCATCAAATCCTGCCATATCTTCCATTATATAGTACCTCTAAAATCAAAGAAGTCCGCTGATTCGTCTTTGTTACTTCTAGGGAAGGGTAAACCTGCAAAAGGATCAGTATGAATCCCACTTCCAGGTTGCTTTATTTTCTTTGGGGTTTTCTTTATCCCTGTACCATCAGCCCAAAAACTACAAAGGCCTTCTTCATCAATCTTCCCATGAACAATTCTACAAATGGGTGATTTATTTCTGTCTATAAAGTGAACACAGGTCCCACATTCATGGGGCCAATCACCTTCCCTGTAGTTACATTCTGCCTTAGTGTACTTATCCATTAAGCCCTTAATCTTCATGTTTCCTGATAGAAGATTATGTCACCTTATTATGTCATCTATTATAGTATTTATAAACGGGCCTGTCAATAAATGATATTGGAGAAACTGTAGTATTTAGTACCATCCCTTTGCAGGGAGTGTCTTTAATTCATCCATTGCTTCTTCATCCAAGTCAAAGTAATCTCCAACTTCTATAAGGAACTGCTGTTCTTTCTTAGTTACAGGAATCTGTACTATTTTCCCGTCTTCCATAGCCTTTTCAGGACCATCTTTTCCTGTAGCTAAACGAATCCTTTCTAAGATAAGTTTAGCATTACTTCTAAGTACTCTAGTTCTGAAGTCTAACTCTTTAGTACTCTCTCCCTCCTCATTAACTAGGTCGTCCATTGCTGCTATTTCTACCAAAAGGTCATAGAGTTCTAAACCCCAATCACTCCCAATATAAAGTAGACGATCTACACCCTTAGCCCCTGGATTAAAGGTCTTGCCTCCACCTCCACCACCTCTACTTCGTCTCTCTTCCCTCTGTTTACGAGCCTCACCAAAACCTGGAGTAGCCATTTTACCACCTACCTGCTAAACAGTAAAATCCGGGTCTAACACACTTAAAGTGCATTGACTTCCTTAAAGTATTAAGAGCAGCTTGATTACTCATATCAGTGAAATACTGAGTTCGTGCTAACTCCCCTAAAAGTTCAAAGTGCATAGGATCAGGGTCAATAGTTAGAAGTCTTAGTAATATCCTCTCATGTTCAGGATTAACACTATACTTCGGATTCCTCTGAGTCATCTTATACTCCTATAAGTCTTTCATAAAACTAACTACAAGGAAAGCTAACGTAACACCTATTATTACTGAAACTACTGTACCAGTTAGTCTTCCCTTCTTATTTCTAAGTTTAGCCTGTTTCTTAAAATCTATATCTCTTTTCCTCCAATTACAGTTAGCACATAAAAGTTGATAACGCTTTGGGTTATCTACAACCTTCTTGTATAACTGACCTCTAGTTTCTCCAAATCTACGTTCTATATTACCATCAGAGTTAACATGGTCTATCTGTAAAACCCTAGGATCCTTTTCTCCACACTTTTTACACTTTCCACCTAGGAGTTTATGGATAACTAACTTTCGTCTCTGATAGTAGGTCCTCATCAGACATTTGCTAACTTTCCTTTTATAAGTCCACTTAAATCATGAACCCATCTAAGTTGTAATTCCTGAACTCTAGGAGTATTTTCACTAGGTGGTTCAGGAGTAACTAAATAGTTACAGAAAGGTTCTAAATCCCTAATATCTTCTCCACCATTAAGCAAAATAGTCACTGCCCCTTTACATTGAGCAGTTTCAAAAGCATTAAGTAAGTAGGGAGCACGTCCACTAATACTAAAGGCTATAACTACATCATTAGGACGTACTAAACCCTGAATCTGTCTACTGAAAACAACATCCCATCCAAAGTCATTTGTAATAGCAGTTAAAACACTTATGTTGTCGTTAAGGCAATATACAGAGAGAGGATCTTCATACTGTTCATACTTACCGGCCAGTTCTCCAGCAAAGTGAGTTGCAGTTGCTGCATTACCACCTACCCCAAATATGAATACAGACCCCTTTGATCCTAGCACATTAGAAAGTATAAGTGCAAGATCTTCTATATTCGACTTTAGCATTAACTAATCTCCTATCCACCTTCTCTTCTTTACTTTGACTTTAGGTAAAAACTTTTTAGCCCTAGAACTAATATGTTTCACCTGTAAACTTGTTAGATCCTCAAATCCTATCTGCCTAAAACCTTTATTAGCCCCTGCAACCCCATACTCCTGGTAGAACCAGTGGTCATTAGCAGTCTTAGATAAACTATCATAAAAAGCCTGCATTTCAGGAGGGCTAGGGTCTTCAGTAGGAAAACTTATCTCAAGCAACCACTTACCACTTCTTTTAATTGTCATAGGTTTATACCTGGTCCTCTTTTCTTAGGTCTACCCTTAGATTTAGGGGCTAAAAGGGACATTGCAGGTTTATCCTGACCCTCAATAGGCTCCCTAGGTACATCTATCTGGGTAAAGGCCTGCTTTTCCCTTATTGAGTTGTCAAACATCTGAGTCCTGCCACACTTCAAGCAGCTACCAGAACTATTAGGACCATTGGCTATCTCTATATTCCAGTGATGAGTACAATCTTTAAGTTCCACTTACACCTGTCCTTTGCCCACTGAGTTGATCTACAGTTACATAGTCATTCTCAAACTGATTAGAAGTAAATATAGAGTACTGATGAGTAATCATCTTCTGTAAAACAGGGGGTGGCACAGTAACTATATGTGCTCCTGCTTTAATACAGTCAAGGACATTACCAACTGTACGAACTGAACCAACTATAAGTTCACAGCCTTTATCAAAGAAGTTATTGTCTAAATAAATAACACAGTCCTTAACTACTTCTCTATAATCCCCACCCTCATCATCTATCCTACCAGCAAACAAACTAACAAAGTTAGCACCTGCTTTAGATGCTAGAATAATTTGAGCTAAGGATAACATAGCAGTACAGTTTACAGGAATACCTTTATCACTAAGTTCCCTAATAATATCTAAGTTATGATTTCCCTTAGTATCAAGGAACGGAACCTTAATTGCTAAATTACCATTTATAGGTGACAACCACTTATACAGAGTTTCTGCCTCTTTAAGAAAATCAGCACCTGATTCAACAGAAATATGCTTTCCATTTATATAAGCTGAAATTTCTTCTAAATCCCCACCTTCTTTCTTAAGGATTGAGGGATTTGTAGTAACACCAGAAATAACTGCACTCCAGTGTTTTATATCATCCAAGTTAGAGGTATCTAAAAAGATTTTAGACATTACCTGACCTCGACTATTTTATTATCTATAAGGAAAGTTAAGACTTGACTAAAATGAGGTTCACCAACCCCACTTATCTGTTTAAGACGCCACCTTCTCAAACCCTTTGTAGGAATACCCTTATTAGTAAGTAACTCTACTAGGATAATAGGTGTATCTTCAGGAGAGTCCTCTGCAACACCTTCGTATATTGCTAGACTATCTTCTGTAGCCCGAATTAGGGACTTAGGACTTAGTTTAGAACCTTTTGCCATAACTAACCTCTCTTACTACCTCTATGCTCCTTATAGAAATACTTTGCATCAGCCTGTGCAGCCTTCTTAGTAGGCTGATCCTGAGTAACATTTGCTAGAGCCTGTAGAGCACGTGCTGCTGAAAGGTTTGATTTGTGACCTTTCAAAGCAAGTGTTCTACGTTTCTTTGCAGGATAGGATTTCTTCCAACCTGTATGCTTAGATTTAGAACCTGCTGCCTTATACCACCTTTCAACCATTAGGAAATACCTGCCTTTCTAGCTAGTTTATTCCTTAAAGCAACAACCTTAGGATAGGCTTCCCTCCACTGTCCTACTAACTCCATATGTTCAGGATCTTCTATACTCTCAGGATTCATTAGAGGTCTGGAACCAAATTCCCAACGACCTTTACCACCCCATCTATTCTGAAGCATATTCCCTAGAGTATCTATATAGTCATCTAACATAGAAATGATCTCTAGGTCACTCATAGTATGAAGGTTTGTCTCTTCATACATAGTTTGATAGAGAGGGATGGTCAGTACTAACCTGTCTAAGAAAATAAACTCTCTCTGAGATAAGTTAGAAAATATACCACCAAACCTCTGAGTCATTAGATAAAGACCTCCATCTGTCTTTCAGACATATGAACTATCTCTGTTCCAGTATGAGCCACCTTTATAGGAATTCCACCTATAGGTTCAAGAGACCTTTCACTATACATTAAGAAGTATCCACCCCCACCTAAACCAATTAACTTTCCACCTAGAGCACCAGCATCTAAACACTTATCCCAGACTTCAGCCATTTCAGGTGTAGCAATATCAGGATCCCTATCCATTTTAGAGCCCCAATGCTCAGAAAATAGTTTTGCTATCTCTTTATAGTTTTTAGTATAAATATGCCTTTCTATAAGTTTTCCTATCTCTTTAACTTTCTGTAAGGAAGCTAGCATATCTACATCAGATTCCTGAGTCTTCTCAATCTGCCTAGTTGCAATATCTAGATTAGGCCTAACCCTATTTGTAAATACTAGATAAAGGTTCCTAGCAAACTGAGACACATCAACAGGAGAACTTCCACTAGGTTCTTCTAATCTTTCAGACCCTAAAATGACTGAATGAGATCCACCTCTTGAAGCAAAATACTGATCCTGCATACCACCAGGAATTCCTGCAGCCTCTCTTTCTACATGGAAAGACTCATTAAAAAGATTCTCTGTAGTATAAGACTCTCCACCTTTAAGTGCATTTAATCCTACTAATAGGGCACACGTAAAGGACGATGAACCACCTAACCCAGATGATTCAGGCACATCACTAAAAGTAGAAATTTCTAATCCACCCTTTTCAGGTAAACCTATATGTTTTATAGCCTCTGCTGCAACTCTATTTTCAAGTTGTTCTAAACCTTCAGAAGAACACTCAACTGACTCATTCTTAGAGTACTTTAAGTGTATAACTGGATCTAGTATAGAATGTACCATCACATAGACATATAAGTCACAGGCAAATCCTAGAAAGTATCCACCATGCTCCTTATAGTAATTAGCAAAATCTGTTCCACCTCCACCTAAAGGTATCCTTAATGGTGCCCTACTTAAAATCATCTAGTTCCCCCTCTCTGCCTCAATTATTTCCTGTACTATAGTATCACTTAGGGCCTCTAACTTATAGTAAAGTTCAGGAACATTAGGAGCAAAACCTCCACTCTTAGCCTCTGCTATAGACTGTTCCCTTACCATTCGTCTTAGGTTAATAAGATTGCCACTAGCTTGCCTACCATCAATACTTCCAGAATAGTAAGCATCTACTATATCCTTAGCCTGCTCTACATACCATTCATAGGAACCCTCTGGAATGTCTTCACTACTAAAAGATTGTACCATTATCTTAATTCCTCATTCTGAAGTCTATATAATCCTCTTTCTAACTTCCCTATAATAGGATGTAGCCTTGCCATCCACCTACGACAGGAAGTTAGACGATTAAAGTGTCCAGGATGTAAAGGATCTTTAGTATAGGTCCCATAAGTTCCTATTTCATATTCCTGAGCTTCAGGCATACGCATCCTGTTACATTCATCTTTTAGTTCATTATACCAACCTTTTACAAATACTAAAACATCCTCAAGAGGCAAACTAAGTATATAATCTGTAGTTATGGAATCAGTTCCTGAACTTCCTGGTCTTTCGGATAGGTTAAAGCCTGCATCCCCTGCAAATATAATATCAGTATCAGGACTAAGGTTCTCTTCCTGAACCCAAACCTCAAACTGTCTAAGAGTATTTACATCTCTTCCATTAAGTATAGAAAATAAGCCACCAAATCTATCTTTAAGTACCATTATTCTATCCTTAGGACTTTAATTATATTTACCACTTAACCTTATCAGCCCAGTATGCGGCTGACATCTTACCCTTAGCTATATTTTTAGCATGCCTAGCTTTAAAACTCTTCTGTCTAGCCTTCTGCCTAGCTGTAGTAGGATTAGACCCAGC
>Ga0114934_10000165_pt1 | contig 39780 bp, 33 predicted proteins | sample 4SBtaG_2_FD_99695 | JGI IMG/M metagenome (GOLD analysis project Ga0114934, IMG submission 99695) | Deep subsurface microbial communities from Kolumbo volcano to uncover new lineages of life (NeLLi) - 4SBTROV10_white metaG | ecosystem: Environmental > Aquatic > Marine > Volcanic ...
ACTTGAATGGTCGTGTCGGTGTGGAACTTCTCCGACAACAGGTGCATCTTAAACTCTACGATCTTTTCGTGAATCTTACGGCGGCGCTCCTTCTCTGCCGTCGCTTGCCATTGAAGGTTCTTAATGTAGTTCAAGGTTAATCCTCCTCCCGATCTTGGTGCCAAGATTCCTTGAAGATTAATACACCCTGCCTATTAACCGTTTGGATTAAGCGAGTGTCTCTCACTGGTGCCTCGACCATCTGAGTGTTGGGGTTATTCAGTATGGCGTTAATCGCCATACTTGCAATGGCTTGATTTTGTGTTAAGGCCATTGGTCAATCTCCTTTTGAGTTGTGGATTGATGTGCTACCTCTGGATTAAATACAGGACCGTTAGGATCTTACCCATGATCCATAAGCCCCATATGATTGCCCTAAATTCTCTCAATGGGTTGCTCCCTCCTTTCTTAAATACCAAGGTTATTGAATAGGTTGCGTATTGGGTGTTTGAAGTCGACATACTTAACGGTGTGTCCGTCCCAAACGGCGTCTATGCTCTCACCTTCTTTGAAGAGTCGATACACTCTTGAGAGTGTATTACACCCCGTAAACGTCGGGGTGATTTCGCTCACTAAAAAACCCTCCGCTTCCCACTCGATCTGGCATAAGACTGGCGGCAAGCGGGAGTCGTTAAATTCGGTCATGTCTAAACCTCCTCTCTCCTGTTAATGTGGTAACTCAATGGCATTTTCAAGGCTTTCGTTACCACGTTATGCCCAGTTAGGTGCGCCCGTCTTAAGCCGAACGCACCTAACTACAGCCTATCTACTTGTGCTAAAGCCCTCAGACGGTCCACTTTAGCACAAGTTATTTGCCCACCCTCAACTCTCACTTAAGGGGTCCACCAAGCTCTGTCCTTGCTCTTCTCCTCCGACCTTAACGAAAGCCGATGCTGTCTGGCGTTTACCTCGTCCTATAGCAGGCTTTGTTAAACCTTAGGTGGTGTGCCGTTAAGTTCCTCGGAGCGATCTCTAAAGAGACATTGCTCGGTAAGGGACTCGCATTAACGCAACTTCACTCCGCCGCTGCATTAACACACGCCTTAATTGCTCTATGCGCATTGGTTATACGCACTCTTAAGGCTGATGTAAGGGAAGCTCGCGGTGGAACCAAGGGCGATAACACCTAAGGCCACGCCGGGTTGTAAGCCCAACGGGATGTGCCTTAACACATGGCCGCTAAATGCCGCGAACTCCTGTAAGCAGGCTAATTTAAGTTGGTCTGCCTCATCAGTGCCGGGGGACCAGTCCCGACAGACGCAGGGAGTCTTAGACTCCCCGCGTTTCGGCGGCTTACTTCTCGTCCAAGTAAGCCGTCAACGCCGTTGCCAATGCAGCGTTAGCATCCTGTGTGGCCTTTAAGGCCATCAGGACCATTTCCTTCGCCGAAGGCTCCTTAGGAGCCGTCAATTTCTCGACCTCGGCCTTCACCTTCGCGGCCTTCGGCTTACGCTCCCGTTTGGCCTTCGGCTTCGCCTTCGTCTTCGTGGCCTCAAGGTGGTTAGCTTCGACCTCGTCGTAGGGAGCCTCAACCTGTGCGGCCTTAGGCTTCCTACGCCCCTTGCCAAGGGCGATCAGATCTTCCAAGCCCTTAAGGGCTACCTTGCGATCCTTGCCGTCCAACCCCTGCTTAATCTGCTCGATGGCAACCCACCCTTCATAGCGGGTTACCGTCTCGACGGATCGGCCTAACGCATCCACCTGTGCTTGCGTTAGGCAGTCGACCATGCTTATGCCGCGTTGGACGACCTTCAACGTGGGGGTGCGGCCGCGCTTGTTAGGCGTTGCCAGAAACTGGTCCCTAACGCCCTCGCGGAGGCGGGCGATCGTGGGTTCGCCAGCGGTGGCGGGGGCGGCGGGAGCGGGAGCGGAAGTGCGAGTGAACGTGGCCATGTGGGCCTCCTGTTGGGTTGCGGTTGGTCCGACGGGATTGTCGAACCGGCCACCAATCTACGACCGCCAAGAAATTTTGGCAAGGAAAAAATGGCCTCAGACTACGCGTGATTTCTCCTGCGCATTATGCGCGTGGAAACAGGCGTGAGTCTCGCGCATCACCCAAGCGGACGGGGTGCGACCCCCAAAAATTCTTGCCGCCAAGAGATACCAACCGCGCGAGGGGTGCTATAGATCCCCCTATCCTACCGCGCAAGGGGTGCTATGGTATCGGGGTATATATCCCATATAGGGGTGTGGCATACTAACCCATATAGGGGTAGGCATACCAACCTATATAGACCTCTGCCAAGCCAACGCATAGGCAGGGGCATAGGCGCAAATGCGTAGGCGTTAGGCCCAAAGTGAGGGTGCAGTGACCGCTCCCCTTAAACAGGGCGTTTAACGCACCCGTATGCCCCTGCGCACGTTTGGTTCGGCTCCTAACGCAGGGGCATGGGCGCACATGTGCGTTAGAGCGGCCCTAACGCGGCGTGGGCGGGCGCACGTTAGGCGACCTGGCAGCGCAAACGTCATCCCCCGGTTTTGTTTTTTCTTATTATATATGACTACCCTACTGAGCATACCAATTTTGGGGTGTATTAGTGGTATTGTTGCTTGTCGGTGGGGTTATGTGCGTGTATATTAAGGTATATGGTACCTATTTTGTGGTAAGCGTATCTACATTTCTTTGGAGTGAGTGTTATGGACGGTGTTCGTCGTAAGAAGATGCAAAGGATGTTTGATATGCAGACTTTATCTTCTATGTATCTGCGTGGGGTTCGCCAGATGGACATGGCGAAAGAATTGGGGGTAAGCATTTCTACGGTGGAGCGTGATCTTCAAAAGTTGCGTGGGGAGTGGCATGAGTCGGCCAACTACAACTTCCAATCTGCTAAGATGGAGCAGTTGGCGAAGATAGATGAAATAGAGAGGGCGGCATGGGAGGCATATGAGGCATCAAGGCGTGAGAAGCGTAAGGTGACTCATTTTGATGAGAAGGTTAATCCGAGGACGGTTACGCAGAAGGATGAGGCGGGTGCTGGAGATGCGAAGTGGTTGGACAAAATCTCTTGGTGTGTGGAGCAGCGGTGTAGGATATTGGGCTTCCACGCACCTAAGGAGGTGGCTATGACGCATAGTAAGATAGATCGTCCGTTGGAGGAGTTGAGTAAGGAGGAGTTGATGATGATTGCGCAACGTAGGAAGGCTGATGCAGCTTTAGCCGTGGAGTCGGAGATTGTGGAGGGGGAGGCATTGATAGATGCCGAGTGAGGACATGTTTACCCTTTGCGATGCTTATGGTTTGAATACTGTAGAGGCAGCTACGGTAGTATTGGATAACTATCTGTCTGATTGTGATAGTATTATGGAGAAGGAGCGCAAAGATATTTTGATTGATGCTATGCGCACCTTATGTCCCAGCAGTAGGTTTGCACAAAGGAGTAAAGAGGATGAGTGAAGGACTCAAGCATTATATCAAAGCTATCTTGGATGCAGAGACAGGTTTTTTGGAAGTTCCACGTGGAACATCGGCTGAGAAAAAATTTCCAAAATTTGATGAAAAGGTTGAGCCGCATATTGATGAGGAGCAGGGTGTGGTGTATGAGGATGACGAGAAGGGTAATACGGTAACTACCCTTCTATGAGTGGCGATGCTTCTCAAAAAGCTGCTGAGATACTGCTACAGCGTCAGGAAGCGCATGACACGCTACTGGGCTTTACCACCTTCACTTTTCCTAAGTTTGTAGTAGCGGAGCATCATAAACTTATTTGTGATAGACTACAGGCGGTAGAGGCGGGTGATATCAACCGTTTGATGATCTTCATGCCTCCCCGGCATGGTAAGAGTGAGTTGGCGAGTAGAAGGTTCCCTGCATGGTTTATGGGTAGGAATCCAGACTCTTCTATTATACATGCGTCGTATGGACAGGAATTAGCCACAGATTTTGGTCGTGATGTCAGGGAGATCGTTAATAGCGATGAGTATCAAAAGGTTTTTGAGGGGAAGAAGCTCTCGCAAGATGCCACTGCTGCTAATAAGTGGAGGATTGCTGATCATAGGGGTGAGTATTTTGCGGTGGGTGTTGGGACGGCAGCCACAGGACGAGGAGCCGATTTACTGATTATAGATGACCCTATTAAGAACAGGGAAGAGGCAGATTCCCTCACGGAGCGCGAGAGGGTGTGGGGATGGTTCCGATCTACGGCTTTTACCCGCTTACAGCCTAATGCTAAGATTATTGTTATCCAAACGCGCTGGCATGACGATGATCTCAGCGGGAGACTGCTTCAGCAGACGGAGGAGAGTGAAGACCTTAAGTCGTGGGAGGTTCTCAAGCTTTCTGCCGAAGCTATGGACGATGATCCCATTGGGAGGGATGTGGGCGAGGCTTTATGGCCAGATTGGTATGATAAGAATGCACTGAAAGAAATTCGTGGTGTTTTGGGAGATAGGGAGTATCATGCGCTATATCAACAGGAACCCACTAGGGCAGAGGGTGCTTTCTTCCACTTGGATTGGTTTGATACGTATGAGCATCTTCCTCCACACACTACATTGCGTTTTTATGGGACAAGCGATTATGCGACCTCAGAAAGGTCGGGTGCAGACTACACGGTGCATGTAGTCTTTGGCGTGGACCCCTATGACCGTATTTTTGTGGTAGATGTGTGGAAAAAGCGGTCAAAGCCTCAAGAATGGATTGAGGCAGCTATAGATATGATGAAAAAGTGGAAGGTTACGCAGTGGGCAGAGGAACGTGGTCAGATCTTAAACTCTGTAGGTCCATATCTATCACAAAGGATGAAAGAACGCGGAGCATACTGTTATCGTAAGCAGTATACCCCAAGTAAGGACAAGACAGTGCGTGCGCGTTCCATACAGGGTAGGGCGCAGCAGGGGATGATTGCATTTCCCAAAAACAAGCGTTGGACCCAAGATGTTTTGCAGACATTGACGAACTTTCCAGTAGGTCGGCATGATGATGAGGTGGATTGCTTCTCACTATTGGGTATAATGCTGGAAGAACTCACCCCCGGTAGGCCGCTTCCTGATGAAGAGAGTCCGTGGGGCGCTAGAACGTACACCTTTGAAGAGTTGATGCACCGCAGCACATTGCGTAAGCAGGGCAAGCGATTGGTCAGAGAAGCTCCCATTATAGGCGCACATGATCCCATACCGTATGAGCAGCATTATAGCAGTTTAGAATAGGAGAGTATTATGGCTATTACGTATCGCGGAGAACAGTTTTCTGGATATAATAAACCCAAGAGAACAAGCAAGCATCCCAAAAAGTCACATGCAGTGTTGGCAAAAGAAGGTGGTAAGGTGCGATTGGTGCGTTTTGGTCAGCAGGGGGTGCGAGGTGCAGGTAAAAGCCCTAAAACAGCTAAGGATAAAGCGCGTAAGAAATCCTATTATGCCCGACACAATGCACAGGGCAAACCTACCACCAAGCTTTCAGCAAAATATTGGTCCCATAAGGTAAAATGGTAAGTAGAGCTTGACATACAACCAACAACTTTTGCATATTTAGCTTATGCCAGTCTCCTATCCGAAGAATAGCAGTGAGCAGTTGGAGTGGTGGAAACGCCGTATCCAACATGCCACAGATTTTTATCGCCCGTTTTTTGAAGCTTCTCAAGTTCTGCTTGATCAGTATAACATGCAAGCAGCAACAGAGAGAGAACGAGACTTAGAAGACCTCGCTTTAGCCGCTGATCCCGCCACGCGAATCAAGACCAACCTCGTCTATGGTTGGATTGACCAAAGCGTTTCCAACATAGCTGCCCACGATCCCAAGTTTAGTGTAACGCCCTTCAATAAGGAGGGCATTGGACAGGAGCGTTTTGTCTCTAAGATCAGTGACTACTGGTATAGAGAGACAAAGCAGTTGGAACAGGATAAGCGCGTACTACTGGATGCCTTCTTAAGTCCGTGGGGTGTGAGTAAGGTTGGTTATACGATAGACTTTGAAACAGCGGTCATCACCAACCCTATATTCAACCCCGGTAAAGTTATAGACGACCCTTCTACGGAATCTCTCTTTCTCTCTTCTGGAGAGCTGACTACCGTATCGGCAGAGCAAGACCATGAAACACATATAGGTGTTCATGTTCAGTATTTGCAACAGCCCGATATCGACCCCAAGGTTCAAGAAATCTTAGAGCTACATATAAAAGACCATCAAAGATTGCTTGATAGGGGTGAACCGGGAGAACATGCTTCTATTAAATGGGAAGCACCCTACGGACGTAGGTGGAACCCCGGTGATTTCCTTATAGACCCCTTTGCATCAGATGGTATTCACGATGCACGGTGGGTCGCTTTTCGTTATGTCCGTCATATCGATGAGATGATGGCAGACGATAGTCTTTCTAATACCTCAGACTTAGAGCCGAATGATGAGTTGCGCTTTATTGGCGCACCCGCTGAAGACAATATCTACGAAGTAGATGACTTCGGAATGGTTGAGGGTTATGAGATCTATGCACGTAATATGGTTATAGGGACGGGAACGAGAAGCAACTTGTTCCTAAACTTCTCTCCCTCTCACAATAAGTTTTTTAGGTATGAGGAGGATTGGCCATTTAGGCACACGGAATCCTTCCCATGTGAGATCCTAAACTTCAACAACTCAGTGACTACATGGTTTAATAAGCCACCGCTACTTTTGGCGGGTGGCGATGCGTTGCAGTCGCTGGTAAATGAGATCCTCGACTCCTACCTGTCGGTTATCCGCAAGCAGAAGAACTTATTCTTATATGATCCGCGTTATGTGTCGGACACTGAGATAAACGACATCCTTCAAGCCGATGACATGGAAGCGTTTGAGGTGGAGGGGTTGGTAGAGTCACAGGGGAGGGCAGTGCAAGCAGTTCAATTTGGTGATGTTCAGAATGATAAGGGTCAGCTATTAAACATGGTGCAAACGATGTTTGATAGGAGTGCTGGCACCCCACAGCCCGTAGCCCTTCCTCAGAGCGATACCGCTACCGAAGCAAATATCATGGATAAGCGGAACTCTGCTAGGGAAGATGAACGCGCCCAAGCATTCAAGCAGTTTCAGATTCGCAAAGCGGTAAAGTTCTGGCAGCTAACGACAGAGTTTAAGCCAGAGCGGGTATTCCTTATTGACCCCAATGCCGATGAGTTTGTCTCTGTAACGGAAGAGATGGCAAAGGGTGAATATAGCTTTGAGATTGATATAACTTCTGGTGCAAGAGCAGTAGCCCTTGAACGCAAACAATATTTGGATCTTATCAATCTCATGGGTGGTTTGTCAGATAAGCTTCAGCAAATCTATGGCGAACCACCCAACTTAGGCGAGTTGGTCAAGCTGCTGTTGGTGCGCGGCTATGAGATACATGATCCAGAACGAATACTGCCTTTCTTAAATAAGCCAACGGGTGAAGTTATCAATCCCGATGCTCCAGAAGGTATGCCGAAGCAAGCTCCCGGTGGCATGGGTCAAGCTCCCGGTGGGCAGAGGGGTGGGGCAAGGACTCCAGCTAGCGCAGTCAACCCAAGTATGCTTCGCCAACCCGCTCAAACGCCAAGTAGAATCTTGGGAGATGCTCAAAGAACGCAGGGGCGTGGTGCTCCGAGTGCTCCCAAGCAGAACGTAGAGGGACAGTGATATGCCCAAGGTCGGATCAAAGCATTTTTCGTATTCCGCTAAAGGGATGGCGGCAGCTAAAGCTTACGCCAAGAAGAAAAAGAAGAAAGTTACGAAGAAGAAACCTAAATCCAAGAAATATTAGGGGTATGCTATGGCACCGCGCAAAGGACGAGGCTTCACAAGGCGTAAGAAGAAGGAAAATAAAGTAGAGGAACTCACTGACCTTTTAAAAGGCATGAGTCCTACTCAGCTTGCTTCTCTTGAGGGTTTCATAGCGGGAGAGCAACAAGGTGAGAATGTTCGTGGTCTACAGGACTACGAGAATACGGCAGCGGCTGCACCGGGACTTGGTGTTGCGACTGGCGCTCCCACTACTGCCTTTGGCGGCCTGCCTACGCTATCTGATACGAGTGCCAGAGCGGGTGCTGGACGAGAGGCAGTAGCTGCTTCTGAAAGAGCAGCTACGCAAAGAGGTTTGGCAAGTCAGGCTTCGGCGACTACGGGTATCCAGCCCGAAAAGGGCCGTAGTCGCTTAGATAAATTATGGGGTGGCATTAAGGGGGGCGTAAAATCTGCGGCAGATTGGGCGAATCAGGGAGATTTTAAAGATCCGCGCAGAGGAATACGTCCTCGCAATGTTTCCCCACAGGAATGGGAAGCTCGTCAGGGTCGTGTGCAGCAGCAAGAAGATATTGCGGCAAATAAGCATGGCTTGATGGGACCGTCTTATAGTGGCTTTCAAGCTGCTGCTCCAGCCGTACCGCCATCAGCAGCAACTGCTCCCGCACAGGCAGCGGCAAGTGGTGGCGGTAGGACTGCGGCACAGAGAGGTTCCTCTGCTTCGCAGAGGGCTTCTGCCGCTGCTGCACAGCAAAGGGCAATGGCAAGAGGTCGGAGACAAGGGGGTCGTACGGCACCCGCGCCAGATGCTCCCGTAAATACCCAAGAGACTGCGGTACCAATGCCCAATACAGATGTGACGGCAAGCCGTTCACCAATGGGTGTTCGTGGCCCACAAGATCAAATGACGCAGGGAACGGCACAGGTTAGTTCTAGGCGCAATGTGCCGGGACCAAAAGCAAGAACAGAAAGACAGAAAGCAAAAGAAGTTGTGTCTGGCCTAAGTGACGTACAGCTTGGACAAGGCCAGGGTCAAGACAATAGAATAGCAGAAGCTGCACGAAATCTTAATACTGGACCCGTTGAGCAGACTTATGGCAATGCTCTTTATGGGGGCCAATCAGCACGTGATCCTCGTCCACAAGCAGAGATTCGTGCCGATGAGGGTTCTTTCATACGCCCAGATGCACAGCCAGAAGTGCGAATGATGGAACTCGAAAAGCAAGCAGCTAATATGATGCAAAGGCTGCAAGCTGGAGATATGCGCGCACAAGCTCAACTTGAGGGAATATTTTCTGAAGTAGATAGGATCGAATCTCAGGTACGTGGAGCAGGTAGGCCCACTAGAGCACTAGACAGGGGAATGTCTGGGACATCTAGTGTACGCGGCGGCCAAGGGACGATGGGCGGGGCGCGTGTTCCCTCTGTAATGCAGAGTCGAAACTTGAGCGAGTTACGAGCGCAGTATAATGCAATTCGCAATGCTCCGAATGCTGGTGGTCGCAGTCAGAGGAGAGCGCGTTAATGGGCAAAAAAGAAGGGCATCGCCTCTACGACTTCAAATGCAATGAATGCAATACAGTTGTAGAGATGTTTGCTCGTTTTGAAGAACGCACTTTCCTTTGCACTAAGTGTGATAGTAAAATGGAACGACTGTTTCCAATGGGCGCAATCAAGAATTTTATGCCCTTTGAGGCATACTATGACGAGGGGTTGGATTGCGACATCACTGGACGCAGACAACACAAAGAAGTTATGAATGCGTTGAATGTACATGAGGCAGGGGATAGGAAGCATGGGGCTAGGGATTTTGAAGACAAGAATCCTACGGCCATAAAACCACAATCCAAATTGAGAGGCAAATCGATAGACGACATTCATAGGAAAAAAGATTCTATGAGTGAAGCTAAAGAGTCATTTGCCTACGCTGCCGAATAGGAGATGTTACAATGAGCGAAGCAACTATGCCACAAGATCCTGCTATGGATAACCCTTCCGAAGCTTTACAGCAGATGGAAGCGTCCCAAAGGCTAACGGAAATTGATTCGGCTGTAGCTGCTCGACGCGGCGAAGCAACCGCGTCTGCCCCTAACCCCAATTCAGCAGCGGCTTCCAATGGAAACTCCAATGCTAACACTTCGGGGGAGAAATCTGCGGGTAGGGATCAAGTGCTTCAGTTTCTGGAAGCGAATGCTGGCCAGATTCCCGGTGGAGCAGAGGCTTTTAAAGATATGCAGAGGACGATCTCTCAACAGGGTCAGTCAAATAATAATTTGTCGGATCGGTTGAGTAATCTGGAGAATGCACTATCTAACAATCAACCCGAACAGGTTGATGAAGAGTCCGAGCGTCGCAGGTCTTTGGTCAATCGTATTCCAGCGCAGCAGCAAGAGGCGTTTCAAGCATTGTTGGACGAGATGGGGTATGTTTCGCGCCAAGATCTTGACGCTGAAGAAGCAGATCGACAAGCCTATCAGTATACCGTAGACACCATCAATGAAGGTGTTGAGGCATGGGGCGAAGAATTTGGCCACATGGAGGGTGAACAGTTCGTCTGGAATCCCGATATACGAGATGGAGTTCGTCAGCTGTATGAGGAAATGCTTTCCGAAGACAAAGGAATCACTCCCACGCAGTTGTATAAGCTCTATCACCATGACAAGCTTGTCGAAGATGCCTACAATCGCGGTGCAACTGAGGGCAGGGGTGGTAATCGCGTTGCACATGCAGCAAATGCAAGGACGATTAGCTCATCTGCACATCGTGCGCCAGACAATCAGTCGATCTACAGGGATGGGGATAGCTTGGATACAGTGACAGAACGTGCTGTTTTAAAGGCATTCCGTTCCTTGGGTCAATAATTTCTTGATGGAGCCTTAAGATGGCAACGGGTGAAAGCAGTTTTACCAGAACGTATGGTCCGTTGCTCACGATGACTTTGGACGAAATCCTTTCGTCGGGAGCAATACAGGACAACGTATATCAGGCCAATCCCACGCTGGATTGGTTTAATTCGGGCAATCGTATCAAGGTCTTGCAGGGCGGCGAGCGTATTCGCATTCCTGTGATGACGGGTACGAACGGCACCTTTAAGTGGTATTCGCAGTTGGATACCCTCAACATTACTCCTTCTCTTGGTTTTACCACTGCTTGGTATCAGTGGAAGCAAGCCGCTGTCAGCATCGCCATTGACGGTCTTACTGTTCGTCAGAACATGGGTCCGACTCAGATTGCTGATATTATGAAGGAAAAGAGCCGTCAGGCTGAGTTGAGCTTGGTTGATGGTATTGCTACTGGCTTGTTCTCTGATGGGACGGGCAGCAGCAACAAGCAGATGACGGGTTTGGAAGCGGCGTTGCCCGATGACCCCACTTCCGACACGACCTATGCTGAGATCAATCAGAGCGACAATACTTCTTGGCGTAGTCAGATTCAGTCCAGTGTTGGTGCTGCGGCCACGAATCTTATTCCCAAGATGCGGACGGTTTGGAACGACTGCGGCGAAGGTAAGTCTGGCTCGAATAGCTCGCCCGACTATATCGTCACTACGCAGACGGTCCACGAATCGTTTGAAGCGTTGATTGCTCCTCGCGTTCGCTACGAGCCGAATCCTTCGGGTGGTGCGGATGCTGGTGTTGAGAAGCTTCTGTTCAAGGGTGCTACTGTTGTCATGGACAACTTCTGTGGTTCGGGCAACATGTACATGCTGAATGGTTCTCACATCATGCTCTTCGTTCATGCAAAGGCCAACATGGCTATGACCGAAGAAGGCTTCCAGAAGCCCATCGACCAAGATGCGTTGGTTGCCCAGATCCTTTTTCAGGGCAATATTGCTGTCAACAATCGTCGTAAGCTTGGTAAGCTTACGGGTATTACCTAGAATCCGATTTCAAGGAGATACCAAATGGCAGCTATTACTCCAACCATCGCAACTGTCGACCCCTTAGGCGAACACACTGTTATTACAGGTTCGTTTACTGGAGAACAGGATGATAGTCACATAACTCTTGTGCCTACCACTGGTTACGTATTTGGTTGTACCATCAGTACGCCATTGGAAGATGCAGCCACTCCACAGTGCGTTTTAAATGCTACAACTGGAGGGGCAACGACAAATGGGACTATCCGAGTGTCAACTACGGCAGATAGCGGCACATACACGTTTATTGCCCATGTAGTTGGCGCAATTTAACAGAAGTTATTTGAGGAGAACTAATCATGCAGCTACAGACGGTTAATCGCTCTGACGCTGAGAAGGTGTTCGTGAATGTCACGAATATCGGAGGGGCTCAGATCGACAATAATAAGTGTGCGTATGCTTTCACCAAGGCACTGAACCTAGCTAGTGTAGGCTCTAATAATCATGTCACTGGTGTAAAGGCAGATACGACTGCGTTCATTACCTTTGTCGGCCTTGCCGATGAGGATATTCCCCACAATTCAGTGGGCCGAGTACAGGTTTATGGTTACAAAGCTTCTGCCCAAATAGCGGGAGAAGGCGGCGGCCATGCAGCATGGACTGTCAACAGAGGCGTTGGTCCATGTCCCACCGTAGCAAGCACCGGGCTTTCCGATGTTTCTACGGTACAGGATGCAACCGCACCAGTTGTCCTATTGGACGATGTGGCGGCAGCTACTGTAGCGTTGGCTGGTAGCTATACCAACCACGTATTTTTGCGCTGCTTGTAGGGGGCTGTGTGGAGGGAAGGATAACTCCTTCCCTCCACCAATTAATATGGGAATATTCAAAGATCAACGGTCCGAAGATAGGATGCTAATACGATGCAATTGTGGTGGGTTGTATTGGGAAGATTCGCCTCAAAAAGTAAAAGAAAAGCATACGGGACATAGGTGTACTCCAGCCAGCGGTGGGACAATAGTAGAATTTATTAAATTGAAATTGGGATTGATACAATGAAATTAGCCATAGGTATGCCTTGGTATGATGGTCCAGATGTAAGGACTTTCGCAGAATACCAAGACTTTTTTATGTACTTAGGCCAATTGCGAGAGAGAACGATACTAAGGCAGCATATAGGCAAAGAACGTTTTGACAGCTTAAATGACATCTTGCCCTCGTTGCACGAAGGAGCAGATCCGACAATAGAAGATTTTGACAAAATGGGCAAGCTTGATATAGCCCTAATAGATTACTCTGGATCGTCATTGGTGGGAAAAGCAAGGGAAGAGATTGTAATCAAGTCATTGGAGTGGGGTGCGGATTATTTGTTTATGTGGGATGCTGATATGAGATTTGATTATAGTGCGCTATTGGAATTATGGAGACACGATGTTCCCATTGTAAGCGCACTGGCTTTCACTTCACGACCGCCATTTTATCCCGTTATAATGAAGATAGTAGAAAACCCTCCAATAGATAATAATGTAACACACTCATCGACTATAGTGCATGACTATCCAAAGAATAAACTTATAACCAATAAAGATATTGGGGGTGCTATAGCGTATGGGGCCAGCGTTATTCTTATAAAGATGGATGTGTTCAAACAGGTTCCACAGCCTTGGTTTTACTCTACAGGAACTGGAGAAGATTTTCATTTTTGTCTACGATGCCACACGTATGGAGTCCCTCGTCATATAGACACCTCTATTAAAGTTGGCCACAAGCGATGGGATGCTGATTTTATAGATGAAGAATACTATGAACGGCATATACGGGATAACAGGCAGATGTATGATAAGGAGTGGCCCAATGACACCGCGTCATTTGACTTGGCGTGTGCTCTGGACAGGTAGGCAGGCATGAATACGTTGACTATCTGCATTCCAACATATGGAAATTATCAACTGTTGTACCAGTGCCTGAGATCACTGGTATACAATGCCCCATATGATTACAATGTTATAATCGTCAACAATGAGTCATCAAAAGAGTCTCAAGATCATATAAGCAGAATAGTATGCAATGGCGGGATGGAGCAGGTAGTGTCCGTAGTCCAGCCGGGGTCCAACCTGAGATGGATGGGAGCTATCAATATAGGGTTGCACAACATAAGAGCAATGGGAACACAGTATTTTTGCATGATGAATGATGATGTAATCTTCCCACCTAACTCAAATAACTTTTGGGAAAACCTACTACGTCATTTTCAAGATCCTAAAGTGGGTGCAGTTGGGCCATGCAGTAATTTTGTAGCAGGGAATCAGAGCTTGCATTTAGTGGGAATGCCAAATACAATAGAAACATCGTGCCTGATAGGGTTTTGCATGGTGTTACGTAGCAAGCAACTGAGAGAAATGGGTGGTCTGGACGAAGAGTTGCCCGGTGGGGATGATTTAGATGTGTCCATACGCTTAAGTCAAAACGGATACAAGTTAATAGCAGAGCGTGGATCATATCTTCATCACATAGGACAGCAGACAGGGAAAAGGGTTTTTGAAGGATATTGGGATTCAGAAATCCACCAAGAAAAAACAATGAATGCTATAATACGGAAGCATGGGTTTACGGATTGGTACGATTGCTGGACCCATCAGTGGTTGCCGTACGAAAGCAAGGAAAACGATGAAGCTAGCATTCATATATAATAGTGACATTAGAAATAATGGGACTCCCACACTATGCTTCAATTCAGTGAAGTATCAATTGGGATTGGGGGATGATGTCATTCGCTTGACAACGCCCCTTGAACAAGAGAGAGACATACCTGCGGCAGATCTATATATTCACATAGACGATGGCAGGGATGATTTAAAGTGGAGTCCTCCAGAAAATAGTGCCTACTATGCCATAGACACGCACTTGGGGTATGATTTTAGAAAAGAGAAGGCAAAGCAGTTTAAATATGTGTACTGCGCCCAAAGAGAAGGCGCAGAGCGCATGAGGGACGATGGAATTTCTCAAGCTACATGGCTTCCACTGGCGTGTAACAGCATGGCGCACCCCAACCTCATGGAAATGATGTCGCATCCCGGCAAGTCTCAGTTGTTGGGAAACTGGACACTGAATAAAGAATGGGATGTGGGGTTCGTAGGCTTTGTTGGAAGATCAGAGGGAGAGGGTTATAATTGTAGGGTAGAGTGGCTAACTCGTTTATTTGATGAGTTCAAAAATAGTTGGTTTGCATCAGATTGTTTTTTTGAAAACATGGCGATACGATACATACGCTCTAGGGTAGGTTATAACATTAGTATCAAAAATGATTTGAACATGCGCTTTTTCGAGGTTCTATCGTCAGGTACCTGCTTGTTGACAAACACAACAGTAGATGGCATAGATGAGTTGGGATTTGAAGAAGGGGTAGACTTCTTAGGATATGAAACGGCAGATGAGATGATCAATAGGGCCCAATGGGCCTTAGACAACCCAATGGAAAGAGAAGCAATAGCCAAGTCGGGGCATGAGAAGTGCCGCAAGTTCCACACGTATGAACTTCGCATGAAGAAAATCATAGAAGATGCTGGCATCAAGCTAGCTGCATAGGAGAATGTTATGTATCAGTCCATATGGTCAGAAACAGCAGCGGGTACCAGTTCTGGAGCGAGTGCAACTCATGCCGCATCCACAAACAATGCTCATGTAGTCAATTCGATTTCTGGACACGTAGACGCTGATTCCATCATTACCGTAAAAAGTGGAACTACGGTTATTTGGGAAAGCAAGATAGATGTTTCAGTAGAGGGGTTTTCATTTTCGTTCGATGGGATATCGGCACTAGGGGTAAAGGGGGAAGCAGTTTCGGGCAACATAGCATCGTCAAGCTCTGATTGCCAAGTGAACATAGGCGGGTATACCATCTAAGGAGATGTAAAATGAATCGAAAGCCGTCAATAGTTCTTGACACCAATCTCACTGCTGCTCTTGAAGAAGAGCTTAAGACAACGGATGCCAATCTGGCCAATGGCATTGAACTGCCCTTGTCCAAGTCGGATAAAGATACCGTTATCTACAGGAAGTTTGAGGGAACCGATCCATCCGTTACTGATGTGATCCATCACGGCACATGGGTAGAAGAGACAGTAGTCCATGATCGCGTAAGCGTGTATGGAGACAATCTCAATAATGGATCTGACCCTCGCGGGGTGCATGAGGATGATGGATTGATTCTACGCTTTGAGGGAACTCCTTCTGGTGAAGTAGCAATTGACACCAAGACGGGTCGGATGCTTACGGAAGAGCAGCAAGAAATGGAAGAAGAGGCTCTTGGCATTCAGTATCCTACGTTTCGACGGTGGGAGTTTCGTCTTGTTTCGGCCAAGCTTACGGATGGGCCAGAGCGTAGGATGAAGCTTCATCAGACCTACGAAGAACGCAAGAATGATGAGCAAAGCAGTATGCTCAGTAGCATGGACAAAGTCTTCAAAGCAATGTTTGAGCGTTTTGATGGAGAGTCTGGTGCAACGGGCAATGTTCCAGTTCTTTCAGAAGATGGTGCCATAGAACTTTTGATGACGCAGTATAGCGGAGATCAGATCAAGGCTATGGTAGACATGAAGGAAATAGACCAAGAGCATACAGATCAGATTGTAGCCGCTTCGTCCGAGCCAGAGGTTTCCGAAGATAAGGAAATGGCTGAGTTGGTAGAGGCGGGTGTATTGGAAGAGTCGGACTCTGCGCCTAAAAAAAGAGGTAGACCAAAGAAGAGTCAATAATGGCCAAAAAGGGGTATCACAGTCTTTACAAGAAGAGCAAATCTTCTTCTAAGGGTGCGTCTAAGGTGAAAAAGGCCGCTCGAAAAGCTTCTGGGAAGCAAGCCGCAAGAGCAGAGTCCACCTTCAGACAGCAACCCAAGGCTACAAAACAGCCTAAGATGTCGAGGGAGCAAAGGAAGAAACAACTTGTTCCCTATAAGCATTCTATGGAAATCGCCCATAGACCCATGCAGATCTTGATCCTTGGCCATGACTTTCCAGAAGAAGAAGAAGCAAAAGCTTATGGTAGGAAGCTGAAGAAGGAGAGGCGGGAAGAGAAAAAGAGGCGCACCAAGGCAAGCGGTGGCACCCGACAGTCACAGAAGCGCAGACAGGGGGGTTATTAAGTGAAGTTTTCGGATATCATATCATACCTCAATCAAGCTGCATCTGAAGAAGCGGGTGATGAATTTGAGACAATGGCGAAACGTGCCGTCAATCTCATATACGACGAACTGCTTGCCGAAACAGATACAGACTTTGAGCGCAGAGAATACACTTTTACTACCGTATCTGGAACAAGTAAATATGGTATGCCACTCTATGTTCAGCAGGTATTGAACATAGAAGATGACACCAATGATCGACAGCTTACCCTAAAAACAGCACAAGACTTTGACCGTGAACGAGCGGGATCTGCTAGCTCTGGAACTCCTACAGAGGCGTATGCCTTTGGCTACTTTGGGGTGCAGAAGCAACCCGCCGCATCGGGCGCATTAAAGATTACTAGTTCCTCTGCATTAGATGCGGGTAGTAATTACAAGGTCGTAATCAATGGAATGTCGAGTGGCGTAGATATAAGGGAAGAGGTCACCCTCAACGGCCTTTCAGAAGCAACCTCATCGAATAGCTTTGATGCTGTATCAAATGGCATAGGCATTCGCAGAGTAGTCCTACAGCAGAGTAATGACGTAACTTTTGTAGGCACTATTACGATTAAAGACACATCAGATAATACACTGGCTGTTGTTCCTCCATATTGGGGAGATTCTCCCTCCTACCAATGGTGGGAATTGTATCCCATTCCCGATGCCGCTGTAACATATGTGGTAAGAACTCTGGCTAAAAAGCCGCCGCTTATCCACGATGATGATTGGCCAGAGTTGGATTCTAGATACCACGATCTTCTGATTCATGGTGCACAAGCCATACTGCTTCCTCTTGTTGGCAAGGGGCAAGCGGGTCAATTGGCAGCAAGAAAATACGAGCAGAGAAAAGAAGATTTCCTTGGCCATAGGGAGCAGAAACAGGTCACATCTCGCAAGTTCAAGAATGTGACCAATCCCTACATTATTCCCGCTTCTACAGTTCAAAGAAAAATCCCTAACGCTAGCGCATCCTAATGACACAGGCACTGCCAGAACCAAGGGTTTTTCCAGATCTACAACGATCTCCAATCTTTGTATTTAAAGGATTGCGAGATATGCTGTCCTATCCACAGACAGAGTTAACACAAGAACACTCCGTGGATATGAACAATATAGATCTGTCTGAGCAAAGGCTAGCAAGGCGTAGGAGTGGGTATGAGAAGTTTAACACATCCCAAATAAGCGGTACGCCTCCGATAACTGGTTTCATACAGCACGAAATAGGGACGCATGGGCTTAGAAACGTCTATACGTCATCTACGAAGATATATGCGGATACTGGAAGCACGAGAACGGATCTTACTGGCTCTGTAACGCTTAATGCTGGAGCAGAGGCAAGGCATAGGTTCGCCTATTTAGATAGCACGTTAATTGCCGTAAATGGAACAAACAACATTTGGACATGGAATGGTAATACAAGTTCCACAGCGGCTGCATTAACGACAGCGCCAGTAGCTATAGCCACATGCGAAGACATTATAGTTCATAAGAACGTTCTTCTCTACGTGGCTCCGACCATATCATCTACAAAGTATCCGACAAGGCTTTACTGGTGCGATGTTGATACGGATACCTTTGGCGTAGACATCGATAGAGTCCTAGATAACAATAGATTTGAGGTAGATGCTGGGGGAACGGATATAATAGGGGCGGCTTCGGCGTGGGACAAAGTATTTATCTTCAAAAAAGATGGGGTTTATGTGGGCGAAGTAGTGTACCATGTAGGTGCGCTGGAATACACTCCATTAAGCACAATGAAGGGATTTTCGCCAGTATCCAAAAGCAGTATCATAGTTCGTCCAGAGTTCATCTTTGGAATAGCGACAGAAGGTGCGTTCATAATAACGCCCGATATGCAGTATAAGGTTGTGACGCGAGACATAAACTTTCAGTCGTTGTTCAACTTGGGAAGACTACAATACTCTGTATCTACGGTTAGAGAGAAAGACCACCAAGTTCGCGTTCTCATGTCCTCGGATACCAATTCCACAGGACATGACAGGGTTCTTGTTTGGGATTGGGAGACACAGGAAATACAGATAGAGTCCTACACGGCAAAGCTGAACCATGTAGGAACTATGTTTGTGAGTAATACTGAGTTCGACTTTCTTGGCAGCTATGATACAGGATACGTTTACAAGGGAAATGTCGGAACACAGGATGATGGAACGGATTTTTCATATACATATGAGACTGCGCCCAATGACCTTGGTCTTCCCGGCATCGCCAAAATTATCAAAACTGTTATCTTATACTATAAGAATACAGGAAAGCTGACAACGCTAACGTGTCAGGTAAAAAGGGACCAAGGCGTTAGAGGGACCAAGTCTAAATCATTCTCGTTTGGTACAGACTATGTGTATAATGGAAGCTACACATATAACTCTGGAATAAAGTATCCAGATGATTCGGCAAATAAAGTAACTTTTGCCATAAATAGAACAGTAGAAAACCTGTCTCTGGTTATAACAGGTTCAAATGCCGCAGAATTAATAGGATATCAAGTAGAATATTCCATTAGTGGTCAAGGGGTATTATAATGGCAACGATTACAGTTCCTTCTGATCCAACCCTACCCGTAGCTGGTGCTGAGATAAAAGCAGCACCGCTAAAGGATTGGATTACCAATATTCGCACATTCATAGAAGCCACTAATATAGATGAGGCGAATGTAGATACCGCTGGTGCTGACGGCATCGTAGGGAAATCTATAAATCAAACAATTACTGGCCTAAAAACCTTTAGCAATACAGCAGCGGCAGCGGGAGGATTGCGCGAGGTAGCCAAGTTTGAGATCAACCCTGCGTCTGGAACTGCGGCAGCTAATGACGGTTTGCGCATGACCTTTACCGCAGATGATGCGGGTGGTAATGCTACCGCAGTAGGTTACGTAGATCTTAAATTGACCGATGCCTCTACCACCTCGGAAGATTCTGAGTGGCGATTTTCCACAATCTCAAATGCCTCTTCCGTAACCCCATTAGTGGTTAATGCAACGTCAATCACTATGACCACTGGCACCGTGGCTATTGGCACCAATGCTACTATAGGTGGTGGACTGACGGTTACGGGAACAGGAATTTTTGGAGCATTAACAGTAGGATCTGCTGCCATTAGCGAGGCAGAGCTAGAGATGCTGGATGGGTTGACGGGAGGAACAGTCACTGCATCGAAGGCTGTTGTCGTAGATGGCAATAAAGACATCGCGTCCTTTAGGAATGTGACGCTTACTGGAGAATTAGATGCAGCAACGCTGGATATTTCTGGCGATGCGGATATAGATGGAACCTTAGAGGCAGATGCTATTACTCTTGGCGGCACAGCATTGGGATCTCTATACTCCCCAATTGCTGGCAGCAGCTCAATCGTTACGGTTGGCACGGTGGGAACTGGAACGTGGCAAGGTAGCGTTATAGCCTCTGCATACCTTGATGCAGATACTGCACATCTAAGTGGTTCGCAAACATTTACTGGCGATAAGACCTTTACAGGAACGATAACCGTAGGGGTAGATGGAACTGGGAAAGATGTCACGTTTTTTGGAGACACCTCTGGATCAAAAGTTGTTTGGGACGAATCTGCTGATGATTTAATCTTTACTAATTCGGGAATAGCCGTAGGCAGTGATGCTACGGGCGATATATACTACAGGAATAGCTCAGGTTACCTTACTCGTTTGGGCGTGGGAGACAATGGCGAAGTCCTAACGACTAATGGAACTATACCAAGTTGGGGTTCAGCGGGTGGGGCTGGAGACTTCAGTGGGCCGGGATCAGCAACAGACAATGCAGTGGTTCGGTTTAATGGAACGGGCGGGAAAACGGGTCAAAATAGTGGGGTCACAATTGACGATAGCAATAACGCTACGGGCTTTGCCAACCTTACGCTTTCTGGCGAACTGGATGCCGCCACAGGTGATTTCAGCGGCGATGTCGATGTAGATGGAACCTTGGAAGCAGATGCTATAACCCTTGGTGGAACTGCTTTGGGATCGCTGTATTCTCCCATTGCTGGCAGTAGTAGCATTGCTACAGTAGGAACAGTTGGAACTGGAACGTGGGAAGGCACTGCGGTAGCCTTGGCCTATGGTGGAACAGGTCTTGTCGGCGCGACGGATGGCAAGATAGTAATAGCGGATGGCAGCGGTGCGCCCGTTTTATTGGATGTGGGTTCGTCTACTGCCATCACCGTACTTGGCACCGTAGCAACTGGCACATGGCAAGGCACTGCGGTAGCATCTGCCTACCTTGACTCAGATACCGCTCACCTCTCAACCACACAGACATTTACTGGTGACAAGACCTTTACCGGCACCCTCACGGTTGGCGCGGATGACACGGGTAAGGATGTAAAGTTTTTTGGAGCATCTGCTGGTGCCTATATGGAGTGGGACGAAAGCGCAGACCAACTGAGAATAGTTGGTGCTTCCGCAGATGCCACTACCAGCACTGGCAAACTATTATTGGCCACATCTCTTAATGATATCAATGCAAATGATGTCATAGGCAAGATAGAATTTCAAGCACCACTTGAGGTTGGTGCTGATGCTATATCGGTATCAGCTTCTATTAAGGCCGTAGCACAATCCACGTTCACGGCAAGCTCTAATGCGACTGATATCATATTCTCTACAGGACATTCCGAGACAGCAACAGAGAAGTTTAGAATTACCAGTCAGGGTGAGTTGGGTATAGGCGGCACAAATTATGGGTCAGACGGACAAGTTTTAACTTCTGGTGGTGCTGGTGCTGCCCCTGCATGGGAAAATGCAGCCTCGTCAGGTCACACGATTCAAGAGGAAGGGTCTAGTCTTACAGCAAGGGCTAACTTGAATTTCGTTGGTGCTGGCGTAACAGCCACCGATGATAGTGGCAATAATGCTACAAAAGTTACGGTGACTCCTACGGGTGCGTCCTTGCCCGTTACGCGCTCCGATGGATCTACGAGCGATCCCATTGCCCTGACCTCTGCGGCTCTTGGAGAGAGCTTGGTATCCGACACCACTCCGCAACTTGGCGGCAACCTCGACGTTAATGGGCAGTCTATTGTCTCTGATGGCAGCAACGAGAATATCCCGATTACGCCGCATGGCACGGGCAGTGTAGTCATCTCCAAGGCCGACATCAATGCGGGTGCAATAGACAATACTACAATTGGCGCAACAACTGCGTCTACCATAGCAGGGACCACACTGTCGGCAACGGGCAATGTCAGTTTCGATGGCGGGTCATTTGTCTTCAACGAGTCTGGCGCGGACAAGGACTTTCGCATCGAAGGCGATAGCGATCAGAATCTGTTTTTTGCTGATGCAAGCACGGATCGGATCGGCATCGGCACGGATTCGCCCAATACGGACCTCGAAATTCGAGGGCCAGCCGCAGATTTTGGCTATCTCACATTATCGACTGCTGAGACAACGATTGTCAATACCGATCCATTGGGCCGAATTGATTTCAGGGCACCACTTGAGGGTAGCGGATCTAACGCTGTGTTGCCAACGGCGAGGATTACAGCGGTGGCAACCGAGACATTTGATGCCACCCATAATCAGACTGATCTGAGTTTTCAGCTTGCAAATGATGGCGGGGTAACTGAGAAGTTTCGTATCACCAGTACGGGCAATGTCGGCATCGGCACGGCATCGCCTGCCGCGAATCTGCACGTTGAGACGGATAAGGTGACGGGCGATTATATCGGCTATTTTCACAACTCGCGCACAAGTGATGGCGGCGAGCAATATGGGGTGAAGATTGAAGCGGGATTCAACCTTTACGATGCTGTTTTCCAAGTAGCCGATGGCAACAACAATAAGATGTTTCAGATCGATGGTGGCGGCACCACCGAGGCGTGTGCCAATGGAGGCAAGTTCTTTATTGCTGACACCGCCAACGCCAACATGACGCAGGGCATTACGATCAATCAAGGAACAAATGCCAACGAGGTTCTCGCATTTTGCTCCAGCGATGTCGCGCATGGGCTGAGTCTGGCCGCAACGGATACATTTTGCTCCTTCATTAAATCCACGGATGCTGGGGGCGGGGTGGTGATGCAAGGTCTTACCGACGCCAATCATCCGAATAGTTATCAAACAATGGGATTCCATGTATATCAAGGGGTAGCCGCAGATACTACAAAATCCATTTCGGGTTATGGAATGGCAAGATTCCGTTGTGCATGTAGTAATTCTACCGTTACTACCAATGGGAATATGCTCTCTATAGACAATAATGGTAACACAAAGTTTATCATTGACGGAGAGGGTGATGTCTTCTACGATGGCACAACTAATGCGGGTAACTGGGACGACCACGATGATGTTGGGCTACTTAGCGCGTTCCGAAATCTAACTACAAGCAACAAGGCACAGGATGTATTCGGAGAGTTTGTGAGCGAGAACGCGAAAGTGCTACACGACACGGGCGTCATCACGATGAACGACGATGGACATCACTTCGTATCCACCAAGGGCTTGAATGCGCTAATCATTGATACGATCCGTCAGGAAGGTCAGAGGTGGCGCAAGGTCGTAGGAGAATATCAAGATAAAATCGCTGCGTTGGAATCGCGGCTACTTAGGCTGGAGGCTTAATCATGGCAGTTCAAGGTACGATTGAGACAATGGGCGGCTTGACCGCCACTAACGCATATCTGCGAATTTCGGATCTAACAGTGAAGAAGATCGTCAGTGATGGGGATGACAATAACAAGTGGCAACTGACGTATGGTGTATTCTGCTACGTCAACGCCAATGCGAGAACCAACAACCCACAAACGCGCCTTGTCGCGCCGAGCGTGGATAGGTTCAAGGTCGTTAGCGATGATGAACCGAGTGACCCTATGGCGGTGGCATATGCTGACCTCAAGACGCGATCCACGGTTACAGACGCTACGGACATACTGTAGGAGATACTAATAATGGCTGATAGAAAACCCCTCAAAGTCCTGCCCGATGGCGGCGGTGATAGCACTGGCCTTGGCGAGTTTGTCGCTGCGGATACCGTAGGCATAGTCGATGGCGGCACGGGGCTGGCAACGGTAGGGTCCAATCAACTTTTGACGGGCAATGGCACTTCGGCGCTTACGTCTGAGAGCAACCTGACCTTCGACGGCTCGACGCTCACAGTGACAGCGGATCAGCACATCACAGCCGGCAAGGCGTTGGTCGTGGGCGGCACCACACAGTACGCCGCAGAAGCTATCGTCACGCCCGAGGTGCAAGTTTTAGGCGCGAATAGAGCCTCTGCCAGTATGCTGTTGGCGCAATATACAGCCGATGAGTTTGGTCCTTCGCTTTATTTTATGAAGTCAAGGAACGCATCGATTGGCGGCAATACTGTAGTGCAAGACGATGATTCGATGGGGTCGCTTTTCTTTTACGCGAATGACGGCACGGATGGTCATAATCTGGGCGCAGCGATACGAGCGAATATAGATGGAACACCGGGCAGTAATGACACACCGGGAAGACTCGTTTTCCAGACCTCCGCAGATGGGACTAATTCGCTTGTTGAGCGTTTGCGGATCGGGGCAGATGGGAATGTTAAAGTAAGTGACGGTGATCTCGTCATCGGCACCAGCGGTCACGGCATTGACTTCAGCGCACATGCCCATGCTGGTGGAATGACATCTGAGCTACTTGATGACTACGAAGAGGGTACGTTCACGCCAGTATTTAAATACAGCACGACAGCGTATTCTCTCAATGGGTCAGATGCAAGATATACTAAGGTTGGTGATATTGTTCATTTTCAGATTTGGGCTGATGTCACAACCAGTGCATCAAATGATAGCAGTATCGTGTATGTAGCAGGATTGCCATTTACGTCATACAATAGCGTTGCATCGCATATCAGATACTCTGCGGCGTGGGAATACTACAGTGGAGGGCATGTGCCCCTTTTCTATCTTAACCAGAACAATACTGTTATGACCATGTTAATTCACAAAACAGATGGCAATCAGTGGGCTAATGCTGCGTCGTCGCAAATTTATAGAAGCAGTGGTCATAATGAAATAATTGTATCTGGCACATACATAGCCGCTTAAAGGAGTAATAGCATGGCACTTGAAAAAACTACGACTGACGATAAAATCGAAATCGTTGGCGATTACAAGCATTTGCAGGTACGCACTGCAACTATAGTATCCGAGGACGGCACGGAGTTGTCGCGCTCGTTTCACCGCAAAGTCCTGCATCCTGATGCTGATATCAGCGGCGAGTCTGCCGAGATACAGAGTATTGCGGCGGCAGTGTGGACCGATGAGGTCAAGGCTGCATGGCAGACATTCCAAGAGGCTCAGGCCAGCGCCCGTTCGTAACGTGGATGCCGATCTCATCATCTCCGTAGTAGCCCTTGCTCTGGTCGCGCTGATCGGGGCTAACACTTGGCTGCTGCTGTCGGTGCGTGATCGGGTGGGCAAAGTGGATCGGCGCGTAGAAGGACAGAACCAGCGATTAACAAAAGTGATTGATTGGGCAGAGGGGCAGGTGCCGCCCAAGCGAGGTAGGTAATGTTACGCAGACCGCCACGCGACCCAAAAACCATTGGGTCATTTGCTGAATTACGGCAGCATTACGAAACGCTATGGAATGAGCTTGACGAGTGTAAGCGCCAGAAATCTGCTGCTTATAGCACACTGAAGTCACGAACTCGAGAGGTTCGCGGCACACAAGCTGACCTCAAAAAAGCGAAGGGTGAGATTGTAACCCTCACCAAAAAAGAACACGCCAAGAGCAAGGAAAAATCCAGTGCAGCCTACGCCAGTACAGCAGCCACGACACTCATTATCACCTATCAAGTTGTCGAGGTCAGCGGAGGCTGGGGCAAGTGGTCACCCGTATTTGAACACGAAGCGACCATTGGGGTGATGCAAGTTGCTATCGGTAGTCTGTTAGCATGGGCCATGCGGCCTTTTCAACACTGAGAGGACACAATGATTGACAAAATCAAAGAAAATATCCAAGTCGGATTCGGTAAGAAGGAAACTACGAAAACTGCGAAAGGCGCAGCAGTGGGTGGAATGGGTGCTGTTGCTTATACTATTATTAGCGACCTTGGGTACATGCCTACTTCTTTATCAGCACCTGACATTGTACCGTACGTGGTAGCGGGGTTATCCACAATCATCAACTCGGTACATCAGTTCCTTAAAAACAATGGGATAGGGGATTAGGAGAGCAGTAATGTCGGACGATATCAGCAAAGAAGTTATTGATGCAAAAATAGAAGCCATACAAAATGATTTGCAGGCTACTGTTGAGCAACATGAGAAAGCTTCTAATTCTGTAAATGAACTGTCAAAGTTGTTTGATCGTCAACAAGGCGCACTGATTGGCCTAAGACAGCTTAGGCAAGAATTATTTGGCGAAGAAGAACCTGTCAACGAAGAAGTTGAAAAGTAAATAGGGATATACTGGAGGCACAAATGGCACTGTTTGACGAGGGTGCGGCAGATGCGGCAGCAGAAGAAGCAGCACGGAAAAAACGCGAAAAAGAGGAAAAAGAGCGGAAAGCTGCTGCCGCTGCCGCTAATGGGAAGGGCAACGGTGCTAACGCCGTAACGTCCGCATCTTTTGGATTAGACGGTGATGACCCAGAAGCAGCGCCAGATGTGCCTCCAATAACCCAAACCGATTCCACTTCAGATGACTCTAATGCCGTAGCAGCGACTAATACATTTTTCAGCAATTTCGCTCAAAGCAATCCTGAAGAAGCCTACAAGATGTACGAAGGGATTTTGAGCGGTGACGCATCTGATGAGGTGAAGAATGCCTACCGAGAGCAAGCTCCACCAGAGTTTGCAAATCGATATAATACGGGATTATCGCAAGCAGCCTCATCCGACTTGGCAGCCTCTTACGCAGACAGGGCCGCACCCACGACCGTTGATAGGTATGGACACCTACCCGAAGAAGACCAAAACGCGATAAGTGCAGCGGAAACGTATTGGCTTCCTCGACTAGAGAATGACCCAGAAAAAGCTTACGAAAACTATAAAATAACAATGGGTCGCACAGATGTCTCTGATAGCGTAAAGCAGTTCTGGAGAGACAATGCCCCAGCCGAGTTTGCCACTCGCCTCAATAATGAAAAGTCACAGGGCGCGCAAACAGATTTGGCCGCTGGCTACGAGGGAAGGATATTAGACAAGTATTTCTCAGAGACCGAGACACAGCCTCTTTATTTTGAAAATGAAATAAGGGAGGCAATGAAAGACCCCTCGTCTGATGAAGCATATCGCCTATGGCAAATACAGTATGACAGGCCCGGTATTTCCGACGAAGAGAGGCAAAGGTATGCCGATCTATTCCCAGCATTTGCATCGGAGTATGCCCGAGAGGGAAGTATTCCATTAAGCGATAAAGAAGATTGGGAGGGAACAACGACTGGTAATGTTTTTAGTGGACTTCTAGAAAGCAACCCCGAAGAAGCATATCTGCTATACAAAAAAATATTAAGAAGCGATGCGTCTGACGAGGTGAAGAACTCTTATAGAGATCAAGCCCCTGCGGATTTTGCTGATCGATTTGTCAGAGATAGTGGGAGAGTATCTCGTCCCGGCGAGGATACTTTTGAGTTTGAGAATACAAATCCTTTTGTAGAAGCAGAAAATTTTGATGACGTATTTAAAACAGGAGATGCCATATCGGAAGGGTCGGATAGGGTTGCCGAAGACCCTTTCCTTTTTACAAGGGTTAGAGATGGAATAGGGCAAGGAAATTTAAACCAGTTTAACAGGCAGTTTATAGAGCGTAATGTAAATTTTAGTCCTGAACAAAAAGCTCAATTGTTGGAGTTGTGGGATAGCAAGGATGCCGAGGCACAAGCAAACGTAGATGCTGCCAAAGGCCCAACTACAGAGGATACTTACAAAAATTTATTGCAGCAAATAAGATCTGGATACCTGACAGATCGCACTGCCATAATGAGGGCTAAACTGCCCTTGCAGATGCAAGACGATCTTTTAAGTGCATTAACTCAGAAAACAACAAAGGGTGCTGACTTCGATGTCGATACCTATGACGAGTTTTTTAAAACAGCAGATGCCGTAAATCAAGGATCTGACGTATTAACATTTGACCCACATCATTATGGCGATGTGCATAGCACTATACAAGGCGGTGATCTAGATAAGTTTAATAGAGAGTTTATTTCAAGAGATGTAAATCTTACAGAAGAGCAGAGAGAAGCTCTCCTCTCTCTATACGACCTTAAGGTTGAGGAGCGTCGAGGGTGGCAAGAAGATAAAACTCCAGAGGAAATATACTCTGATTTTGAATCTCGCATTGCCAGTGGTGAGGCAATTGACAGGACAGAGATAATTGACTCTCTATTATCCGACGAGCAGAAAACAGCCCTTTTGGCTTCTTCTTCGGGAAGACAGAGGGAGATTAGGAGCAATCAAGCGTATCAATCTTTTGAGAAACGATTCTCCTTTGATCCCAATAAGCCAACCGAGCATGACATTCTCACTAATGGTGATCTAACTCAAGAGCAGAAAGACAATTTAATAGCTCGCTATTTTCCAGTAGAGGAAGTTCCAGATGAAGTGGGAGAAGTAGAAGGAGAAGATGAACTTGCTCCGAGAGATAGGTACGGCCGAAAGTTAAGGGCTACGAGAGACTTCCTTAATAGCGGTGGCGATCCCGCTATGGTCAATTGGAATGAATTAGAATCATTGGCTAATGCTGCTGGCGTTGGCGATCTGTTTAATAAACAAACTATCATTGAAAGTGGTGCGGCTGAGTATGACAAAGGTCAGCGTCCCGCAAGACAGCAGAAAGCCTACCAAGGTTTAATAGGTAGGTTTATGAGCGGTGCTAATGTTAGTGAGTATGAGATAGCTACAGCTGATTTATCAGATCAACAACGTAGTGATTTGCAGTCTCGTTTTGCGGAGCAAGAGAGAAGGCGGGAAGACCAAAGAAGGAGGGAGGAACAGGATAGGGAGAAGGAGGAACAGGATAGGCTACGTAGGGAAGAGTACGAAAGGACGATAGAGGAGAAGAGGCTAGAAGCAGAGCGTCTTAGGATAGAAGCCGAGCAGTCCAAAACAGCCAATCCTACGATTGACAATGAGGATAAAGCCGAGCGGTCTTCTGCTTATGATAATTTATCGAGTCAAATATACACTGCCCTTGATGAGGGCAATGCCAATACATCACAGCTTTTATACCAAATAGAGACATCTGGTTTAGCTGATGATGAAAAAGCTCGTCTTAAGGCCATGCTCCCGAAGCCTGCTCCTTCCTTGGATCAGCAAGCTGAAGAACAACTGGAGCAAGAAGCAGAGACAAAGAGAGAAGAAGAATATGTAGCCATAGATGAAGGCAAGACGATCATAGAGGCAGATGCTCTGATAGACATGATTGATGATATCATGTCTAACATGGCGGGTGTATTGTCGGAAGAAGACATCGTAAAGTTGGTAAGCGCACGACTACAGGGTCAAAACTTGTTTGCCGATTCTGCCACCTTGCTTAATACGGTGGCAGATGTAAATAAGCTGTACTACAGGCATTTTGAAGGAACTAGGACCAGACCTCTTACCTTTGTAGAAAGAAAGGACATGGAAGCAAAGGAGCGGTCTGATTCCGTAGTAACTGCGGCTGAATTGGATGCGTCTAAGACGAAAGAGGATCTATTTGCGAAGTTTGGTATTTCGTATGAGATGCAGTCTAATCCAGAAGAGGCATATTTTAAGGCACTAAGATTGGGTAACGCTTCGCCATCCGAAGCCTATAGAATATTCAAATATGCTGGTGGAATGGGTGCTCCTCCTGTAGGGCAGAATCCCAATCTAACTCCAGAGGGCAAGGAGGAAGACGATGATTCTATTTCCTTGTTTACCATTACAGAAGATCATGGTGGGTATGGACACCCCTTCTATGCAGATGATGTATACAATCTCAAGGCGAAGCCGGGAGAGAGTGAAGACGAGTTTTGGGACAGGGTGCAGAATGCAGAGTGGTTGACAGAGCTTAAAGATCCAGATACGTCTGCCTCATATACGAAGTTGTCACCTCTCGAAAGTGATGCCATAGTAGATAAGATGATCACCACACTTGGTCAAAATGGAGCAGACAGCGTAACCTTAAACAATGCGCTGGATGAATTAGTTAGATTTCAAAATAAAGACGATTTTACCAAAAACGATTTGCGAGCACAGTTTGAAGATGCTCTTCTTGATGCCCTTAATTCTATGGGCGGGGAAGACTTGGATGAGCAGAAGAGACTGTTGAGAGCTTCGGCTAAAGAAGACTATCAAGATGCAATAGAAGAGGCGAACAGGTATTTCCTTGTGAACGGCTTATCGGGAAGTGGCCAAGAGCAGCGTAGATTTGAAGAGCTATCCAGTAATCACCTAAAGGGATTGCGTGAGATAGACATGGCCATTAACGAAAAGAGGAATGAGTATGCCGCCAAGCAGGTAACCATGCTTACGGACTCGCTTGCTCAGCTAGCAAATATAGATGTTAGCGAAAACAAGCTTGGATTAGAAGCAGATGACCTTGAAGAACGTGGTCGGCAGTTCGATGCCTCACTTAAACAAAGCAAGTATACGACAGAGCAAGAGCTTAATATACGGAACAAAGAACTGAATATTGATGAAACAAAGTTCTATGAAACAGTTCGTCAGTTTAATAAAGAGCTTGGCAATAGGATAAATGAGTTCGCAGCACAGTTTGGTTTAAATGAGCTAGAGACTGCCGCAAGTATCCGTAAGGTCAATACGGACATCGTGAATCAAACGAGAGAGTTGTCTAATCAAATAGCCATGTCATGGGCCGATATTACTGGCATAGCTGGAGATATGACGGGAACACTAAATCTCAATGACTTGGGTATTCCAGCAGCAGAGTTCACGGAACAGGAAAGAAATCTTCCACCAGAGTATCTTGCCCAAACAAAAATAGGCAAGGCTATTGCCGATTCGTTTTCGGCCATGACAGGTCAGCAAATAACTCTTGATCAGTTGAAGGCCATTGCAGATGGTGAGGATCTCATGGTAGAGGGTATGCCCACCCTAGAGTCTCGTCAGATTGCTACGGCCATTACCATGCAGAACTTGGACCGCATGAATAAGTATGCAGCCATAGCAGATGAAAACGACTTGGAGCTGGAGCGATTTGAAACAGCTAAAGATCAAGCAGATCGTCAGTGGTATCTCACCATTGGAGATGTGTCGGAAACATTTGGCATGAACAATGATGCTTTCAGAGATGCCAAGTATCAATACGATAAAATGTTTGACCCCCTTAGTGCTGATCCAGATAAGAATGGAACCAATAATCCAGATCTTATTCATGTAGCTACGGAGAAGGCTAGAGAGATATATCTCAGTTCATCTGGCGTAGCGTTTGGTGATGAAAGATATGATGAGATTAACCAAGAGTTTCAAGAAAATTGGGGTCAGGCAAATGATGTCTTTGACAACACCCACGCCAATCAGCTTAAGGACATAGCTCGTCAAAACAAATTTGAAGAAGATAAGTTTGAGCGGGCTAATAGGCAGGCAACTTTGCAAGAAGAGAAGTATGAGGAAGTGTGGGGTGCCTTGATGGGGGCAAGGGACGAAGATCCAACTTCTATAAATCTCTATGATAGCAATAGGACTCTTTGGAACGAGACTCTAGATTATATAAATCAATATACCGATACAGGAACGAGTGTAACTCCAGAGTATTACGATGTTCATAAAAGGCTGGCGGGTGAACCTCTTTCAGAGGGCATGGCTGAGTTAATGGCCAATTACGATCCCACCACTGCCACACAGGAACAGTACAATCAGCTTGTTGCCAAGTGGAGAGAGGCAAATCCACCGGGCGATACAGAAACGGGGAATGACCATAGAAACCGTGCAGCTTCTGCCATTAGAGGATATATAGCAAGTAAAAACTCGCGGGAGATTGTTGAACAGGTTGAGCGTGGCGATGTTCGTATTATGGACACTGATAAAGTTTCGTCCATTGTAGCTTCCCTTATGGAAAATCCTCCACCGGGATTGTTTGAAAATATCAACAGCAACTATGGCATCTTGAATGATGAAGCGAAGAGAGAGGTGCTAACTAGCATTGTTAATTCTACGGTGCAAAGTCGGGAGATGGAGCAGTATCTTGATCCAGAGACAGGCGAGGCAATAATCTCTGCCAGCGACCTTGGACTAGACTGGTATGATGCGAGTGGTGATTTAAAAGATGACACCTCTGGTTGGTTTATCACAACCGCGGGACACCAATTTGAAGATAAGGCTACTGAGAGATTTATAGAAGCTTCTCAAAGAGGTGGAGATTTAGAAGGTGTTTCCGTTATAGACCTTCTAAACAATAAAGAATATGAAAATTATGTAGATGATAAAGACGATTTCCGAATGACGCAGCATGGGAAGAAGATGTTCAGAGAGTTGGCGGGTCAGTTTAATGAGACTTTTGGTAGGAATCCTACGGTCTTAGAGGCATTTATGTTCAAAGAATCTGGCGGCCAATTAAACCTTATGTCGGGCGATCCATCTGTTGGCTTTACTACGAGCATGAACATACGATTGATTCCAGAAAACTGGATTGATAACTATAATGAACCGGGACAGTTGGAAGGTATCTTTGCCCTTCTCAATGGCGGCAATGTAACGCCAGAACGTGCGGTAGCTCGCACAAGTGGATGGGCCAAGTTTGGCAATATAGCGGGTAACATTGTTGCCTCTGGAGTTGGCGCATTCGCTACTGCTTATGGGGGGAACCTTGGGAAACCACAACCACAACCACAACAACAACAACCACCCGGGTAGTGAAAAGATTAAAACTAGAAAGGCTATAGATAATGTCCTTCTTAAGTAAATTAGGTGATTTCGCTGGAGGCTTTGCCGAAGGTCTAGGCGAAGCACTGCCCGGTGCCATTGAAAAAGGCATGGACAGGCGCATAGATCTAATGGATCAGCAACGTGCGTGGCAAAGACAGGATGCTCTCAGGGCAGAGGATCGTGAATTTAGCATGGATCAAGCTGCTTATAACGAGGCTGTATCCGCTGGCGATTTAAGCTACCTGTCTGGCATAGATCCAGAAGGCCTACTTGGTGAAAGAGCCGAGCACGCAATAGCCAACATAGTAGCAAATGCTGGAGCACAGATCACAAATGCAGGGCGAACATCGGATGTATTGGTTAATGCTACTGCGTTACAGTTTAATGATCGAAGCTCTAGGGACTTATACTCAAAAGGCACTACATACGATGATTTTTCCGATCAAAGCTTACAATTAAATAAGCAGTTAAATGAGTTAATCAACCTTAGAGACAACCCGAATCTTGCACAAGCATTTGATGAAGCTCAGATAGAAGCATTAAATATAAATATAGCCAACATTGAAGCATCAATAGACACAGTAGATAAAAAGCAAGGGCTATATGGAAAGTTTCTACAGGGCAAAGATGAGAACCTAAACTCTTTTAATTCGCTCTTGGGCATGGGAGATCTAACAAGTGCTCAAAATACTCTTGAAGCCCTAATAGATGGCGACTATATATCGCCTATGATGGCAAAGCGTTTTTCCGATAGCATCATAGTACAAAGAATGGAACGAGCTATTGTAGAGGGAGACTTTGATAAGCAAAGCACAATCCTTAATGAAAGTCCACCCAACTTAAGGCAGATCTTGGCAGAAAAAATGAATGATGCCGAGAGGGCATTGGAAGGAAAAAATGTGGAAGCAAGGGTAACCATGTCCAATTGGGGAATGGCTGCTGATTTGGAAAAAGAAGTATACGAGAATCCCAACCTAACCGATCCGCAAAAAGATCAGATAATAAACAATCTCCGCACCAAACAGCAAGCGATGGCGCAGGGTGCCGCTTCGAGAGTTAGTGCGGCAATGAAAGAACTTCGTCAAGGAATAATAAAAAACTACGTTGGTGGGCAAACATTCGATGCGAGGACTCTCAACTCAATGGTTGTAAATGCTCTTAGGCAGAGTCCGCTGTCTTATGGTGTACAACCTTGGGAGGTAGCACGGTTTGAGTTGCAGAACGACTTGTCTACTTCAACGAACACCAATATGCCACTGGAGAAAGCCCTTGTTGCCCACTACGCACCACTAGTTGTTATGGGGGTAATGAGTCAGGATGAGTTGATGTCGAAGATTGACACCTCACAAGCCCTTACTCAGAGGGAAAAAAATATAGCTCTTGAACAAGCAAGTGGTATAACGCCCAGTGCCAACGCAGACCCACAGACGAAGATGGCGGCGCAGCAAATAAATCAATTTACATTGGGGGGAATATCTAACATTATAAGTGATTTTGACGAAGAAGTTATCAAAAGAGATTTTATGGCGGCAAGGGGTAGGCCCGATCCAGATGCTATAAACAGAGTGAAGGTCAATTATACAAGATCAGTACAGAAAGATATAGAGAATCGGGTATTAACTAGAGAGCAAGGGGAGGAGATTCTTGCGAGGATAGAGGATCTTATCCTTGCACTGACTTCTACATTCGGTCAAGATGATGTCGGTCCACCTCTTCCAGAGGGATACGTTACGCGTAAGCAGGCACAACAAAAGGGCGGTGGTAGGATGTCGAGGGCTATACCGGGAGAAGAGGGTAGAACTCAGAGGCGAGAGCCGACTCAGCGGCAAAGAGCGATGGGCTTCGTAGGAGCAGGCGCATGAGTATATTTGGAGCGTTTTCCAGTAGCGGGAATTACAAGCATTATTATCCCGAAGATGTTAATTTTGACGATTACATGCTTGGGGATGCAGCCAATCTTTTACACCCCGATGGTCAAGCATCTTTTGAATCTGCTTATGTGCCGGGAGACTATAGAGTTGTAAGAGATCCTAGTCACTCGACTAGAAGCAAGCAGAACTCTGCACTGAAGGGCGCTATTACGACCATAGATAGGGGTATGCGGCAGTTGGATGAGGGTGGCACTCTTACCCAACAGGGCCGAGCACTTGGTCAGTTGGAGCCGGGGGAAACCTACCTACAAGAACTATACGATGAGATAGATTTAGACTCTAAGATCAATAAGACGGGCATACTCCAAGAGGGAATAGATCTGATACAGGGAACGATGTATGGGGTCTCTGGTGGGATATTAGAGTTGATGCGGACGGGTGAGATTGATGACGGGTTTAAGCAGTTTCTTTCCGAGATACGGCATTCGTGGGACGATGATTATACCCCCGATCCAGATTCATGGCTCAGTAGGCCCGTATACCGTGCAGAGTGGGGGCAGATCCTTCGCTCAAACGATGGCATCATTGGCAAAAAACTTTTGGATGCCATAGATACCAATCCCCTTCTTGCGTTCATGGATGCCAAGTCCATCGATGACCTAACAGATATATCGATAACGGACCACGTTAAGGATCTTGGTGAGCTTTGGAATGTGGTATCTGATAACAATTATCGTCAGTCCGAAGTAGAGCGCATCCGAAGAGAGCAGGGGGTTAGGAATGTCTCTCTGACCGAGGCTGAGAATAATGCGATGTTTTGGTTAGGGCTGGGATTGGATGTTGCCCTTGATCCATTGACATACACAGGCATTGGATTCTTAGGGAAGGCGGGCAAGCTCATTACGGGCAAAAAGGCCATTCTCAGAGGACTAGAGAGTGGTGAAGATGTAGCTAAACGAGCGCAAGTAGCTTACAACAGGCGGGTATATGAAGATCCTCAGAGTGATGTTGCCATAAGGCGAGCCAATAAGAAAGAGGAACTTGAGGCTAAGATAGGGGTAACGGATGAAGCTACGGGCAAGCCCTTCTTAGAAGAGGATGCGGCAAAGGGTCTTGAGGAATTTGACGAAGCAGAAAAACTAGCAGAGCAAGAGCTTCTTACGCCACAAAGAACGACCTTGGGTAAGGTCAGTGATGCGGTACCCATCGATATGTTTTCGCTGCGTGATGAGGGGTACTTCGGAAAGGGTGGCGCTGTTGCTACTGGCATAGATAACTTCACTAATCTGGCCATGAGCACCCTGCATCGAATCCAAGCGATACCGAAGGTTGGGCACCTATTAGCACTGGACAATGCTTTCGTTACAAACAATGTAGTCAAGCGACTTCGCAATAAAGAAACTGCTAAACGATTTGCCAAGTTCATACAAGAAAATGCTACAGATATAACAGGTGCATCGTCAGATGACATTGCGAAGGATGAGCTACTGGAGCATCTAACAGGTGATGTAGATCAATTAGCTGAGAGCATAACGCAAAAATCAGAACAGTATCTAAAGCTTGTTAAGGATGCGTCTATAGATAGACAGTCTGAAACACAGGCTATTAAAAATGGAATGCTGATGCTGTCTAAGCGTTATGGCTTAGATGCTCGTTACGCTATGAGTCTGTTTGCAGCGAAGCCAGATATTGCAAGGCGGCTGATTGACGAAGGTGATTATGCTGACGATATCAAAAAACAATTGCATGAGGTTCTCAATGTCGGTAAGTCCTTGATCGAAGAGATCACACTAAAGGATCGAAGGCACGGACTACTAGATGAGACTCAGCTTAGAACCGATTACGTCCCAAGTCGCGCTCCCTTATCTCGTTCTGGCCAACGCACAATGGAGGCGTTTCTTAAGTCTAACGTAGACTCCGATGAGGCACAGGCGATCTTAAATCGGATTGAACAGAAGCAATCGAATCAATCGTATCAAGTAGCAATGGAGGGGGATGTAAAAGCCACGTTCCAAAACCGTGCAGTTTTCCAAGATCTATACGGTAAGTTGCTTGCGCTCAATCCTTCTGAGATGGACTTTGCAATGCTTTATGGCAATAGAGCATTTGAGTCCTTGCGCCTAAGGAATACGAAACGATTTCAAGATCATATTTTAAGTGATCGATTGCTGACTGTTCCAGTTGATGAGGCTATTGCAAAAGATCCTACACATAAGCTGCATAAAAAGTTTAAGGCAAATGGGTTTGACTTCTATTCCCCTGCGGGTGGATGGAAGGATGAGGGTGCCGTCTTTTATGCCATGCCCAAAGATATGTCGAATGCCCTTAAGACCACCAATACCTTGATGGAAGAAGCGGGTAGTGGTACTAAGAATATGGAGAGGCTTAAAGAGCTTGGCCAAGTATGGAAGACCGGGACTGCTCTTTGGCGGCAATGGGCATTGGGCACTATGGGGTATGTATCTCGTAACGTACAGTCTAATATATTCACCAACTATGTAGCAGGGGTCACCTCTCCGCATAGATATTTAGAGGCAGCACTAATTCAGTGGGGTGGCACTGAGCAGATGCCTCGCGGAATAAAGGAGTATGTTGAGCTTAAGGTGGGTGGGCCTAAGGCTATACAGAATTACAAGTTCAAGCTTAGAGATGGACGCGTATTAAGCCTCCAAGATATGCGTGCTGAGATGGATAAGAATGGGCTGTTTGCCGACACCTTCAGCACAAATGAAATGGTCGAGTTGTCGGGGATTGAGAGTGCGACCTTCGGGATCTATAACAAAGGTCGCACGATGCCGACAGGCGTTATCTCTGCTGGTATTAAAGGTATGCCATCGTGGGGAGTTACGGAGGAACGTGTTAATAATGCAACTCGGCACATTCAAGATATGTACCGTGATGCTGGCAATACGGAAGTTAGTGCTGAAGAAGCTCGTGCCGTTGCAGAAGTGTACGATGGCATGGCACGACAGTGGGCATGGTATAATAATTCAGTACCTTCGGCGTGGTGGGATAAGGTTACTATTAAAGGTTTTTCTGACTACGATCAAGTTAAAACAAAGTTTGTAGAAGACACTCTTCTTCAAGCAGACCCAACCGCTGCGGCGATTGATAAGGGATTCGATCCTTGGTATGTAGGCAATCAAGCTGAAGCTCTTCCCGCATTGCGAAGCCTTATTGCTCGTAAGGTTGAAACGAACTCCAATCTAAAGTCCAAGGAAAACATCTGGCGAAAGAATGATATGGGTGATTTGGTTCTCACCTTTGAAGAACTTCAAAAGTCTTTTGCCAGTAAGATTATAAAAAAGAAAGATCCAGATGCTGCCCGTGTTAAGAAAGAGATGGGCAAGCTTAATCTGGATAGCACAAGAAATACATTTATTGGTGTAGAGGATTGGTTAAGCCTTAATGCCAAGGAGAATCCCACGGGAGAGATCACTAAGTCTGACTTCGTAAGTGCTCTTAACAGGGGATTGTTCCGCATGGATGCCGTTACTCAGCGCAGGGGATTGACTCCCGATGTTGAGTATCCCGCGGCTATGGGGCAATTAACGCACTATAGGACACCAAGGGAAGCTTACGAGGCACAAACAGGGCCGCCCGATGCAGATTTTCTTGCATCTACAATCAATCAAGAGCGTAGACTTGGAGATTTTTACAGGGCAGAGGATGTGGATTACGCAAAAGAGCAATGGGAAACTGGTAATCCATATCAAGATGCACTAAGTGAAGTGCATGAAATAGAAACTGGGGATGGGCCAATGGGTCCAACAGGATTCGTTGACCCGATGTGGAAATTCAAGACAATGCAGCTACCCATTGCATCAGAAGCAAAGCTTGAAGAACTTGCCGCAATGAGAGGACGTAGTGTTGGTGAGGCAGATGCGTATACCAAGGCAGAGGAACAGCTCTTGGCAGACCGATCCAACTACAGGGTGGGGTTTATAACCGCAACGGATGTTATTCCACGCAAGGAGTGGACTGCGATTACTGGCGTTGAGAGTGGTCGATATTTGCCGGGGGAATGGGAGGATGAAGCGGAAGGAGTAATGCGGTCTACAGGGTTGCCAATCGGCCCACTGGACATGGTAGTAGATTGGCGAACGACAAAGAGAGAGGGGGTGGTTGGCCCAAGGGGCCAACATGAAATGGCATTCCCTCAATACCGCGACACCCCCGAAGGTAGGGAGTTGTCATTAGCACAAGATGCACAAATTGCACACTATCGACTATCTGATTATGTAGATGAAAATGACAATAAGATCTTGGTCATAAATGAATTACAATCAGACTTTTTCGACTCTCGGCGTGGTGGCGTTCCTTTTATAAGAACCGATAGAGAAGACATAGAGTATTATGACAATATCTTAGCGATATATGATAGTGATAATGTGGAGCCAGCGACTATACAAAGACTAACTGACGAGGCGAAGTTGCCGTACTTAGACGGTAAAACGGAAGATCGCCATAGGCTGGTGCAGGAGTTTATTGACAGTGAGTACAATGAGGGTCCAACAAAACAAGTCGGCGGGAGAGGATTTGTGCCAGACGATGAGGCATTGAGAGAAGTAAGAACTCTTATGAATCAAGACGAGTTCTCCATTGCGCAATCTATTCGGTGGGGGTTGCCAGATACTCAAGTTGGCAAAGAGTCTCTCGCTGTAATGAATAAAGAATTTAAAGATCTGTTTCCGATAAATAAAACCGATTGGCAAGCCCCCGCTATGAAGCTTCTCATGCAAGAAGCGGCAAGGGGCGGGTATTCAAAAGTTATTTGGGGTGGAGACTTTGACGTTATAGCCAAGGCAGAGGGATGGGATGAAGCGCAACACGTAGGAATAGATGACTGGCATGATGCAGCAGCAGACAATCCTACAATGCGGCCAAAGCTAGAGGAGGTAGCGCGAAATTATTACGATGAGAATAAAAAAGGTAGTCTTGCTTGGACTGCAAATAGAGTTCTAAAAGATGTAGGGATTAAAGACGGGGTTAAGAATTACAAGCACCCCACTGGCAATTATAAATCTATTGATATTACCGAAGACTTAGCCAGTAAAGCTCTTAATGGTAGTGACTTTACCCTGTATCAGAAGGACGCTAATACTGATAAAGTTAAGGGCTTGGTGAGTTTCCTTGATGACGGGCGTAGGTTAGTCGCTTCGTTCCGAGAAGGCGATGTCTCTACGATGGTGCATGAGTTGGCGCACATAGCTCGTAGGTCTGAGATGATTGCGCCGGGAGATATGCAGGTCATTAACAACTGGATCTTTGGCATGGACACAGCCAAGGGCAAGTCGTTAATCAATAAGCGCATTGATGAGTATCGCAAAGAGTGGTTGGGTGATGAATCAGACATGGAGTGGTCTGATGAGGAAC
>Ga0114934_10000166_pt1 | contig 39758 bp, 39 predicted proteins | sample 4SBtaG_2_FD_99695 | JGI IMG/M metagenome (GOLD analysis project Ga0114934, IMG submission 99695) | Deep subsurface microbial communities from Kolumbo volcano to uncover new lineages of life (NeLLi) - 4SBTROV10_white metaG | ecosystem: Environmental > Aquatic > Marine > Volcanic ...
ACCCATAGCACACCACGCGCAAAGCAGCGCTTGTCCAACCCGCCGTTCAAGCTGACATGTCGCCCGAGTTTCAGTTAAGATATTACTCAAATTAATGTCGTTGTGGTATTTTTCAGGCTTTAAGGACATGCAGCTTAACTAAACGTTATGTTCAAAAAACTTGATTGTCCGTACGTTTACGCGTACGCTCTATTTAGAGGTAAATAATCATGACAATATTAAATGCAACCGAGGCAAGATCTAAGCTGTACAGCCTAATAGATGAGGCCACTGAAACTCACCAACCTGTTGTTATTACTGGAAAACGAGGTAATGCAGTATTGGTTTCAGAAGAAGACTGGAATGCTATTTCTGAAACACTCCATTTATTATCTGTACCCGGTATGAGAGAGTCTATCCAGAAAGGATTAAAGCAAGATCTATCTGAAAGCTCCAAGGAACTTGATTGGCGACTTGGGAAATAGTGTATACAAAACAGGCTCAAAAGGATGCTAAAAAGCTCGCCTCTTCAGGGTTAAAAAACAAAGCTAAATCGTTATTAGACATAATTCAAAAAGACCCTTACCAAAATCCACCGCCATATGAAAAATTGGTGGGTGATTTATCTGGTGCATATTCACGACGCATCAACATACAACATAGACTGGTATATCAAATATACGAAAAAGAAAAAATTATAAAAGTTATTAGGCTATGGACACACTATGCATAAGCAGAACATAACGAATAAGGTTATATTGCGCGCAGCCGCGATATGAACCGTTTGTTGGACAAGCCCGGTGTTTTAGATTTGATATGAAAATATCTTTTTGAGATTTGCTGGATCTCAAGGCCTACGTGTCACCGCATACCTTAAGATCCAGCCAGTACTGTTGCTATTGCAGCAACACGTATAAGATTGGCTACTTATTGTAGCAATTTCCGCTACATTTTCTAATTTTTCGGACAAACAGAGGCCTCAGCGTTATTGACTGAAATTCATTCCACCTAAGCTGAGGTTTCGTTTAGAACATCAAGAATCTCCCGTCCATCATCCTGTCGGCCTATCAAGTGTCCAAGGGAAAAGCGGCGGAATCTGTGATTTGAGAATCTTCACCTGAGCCCCGCACTCCCGACACGTTAACGTCGGTCGTTTCCTTAGCCAGGCCAATGTCCAACCTGGATCCAGTTTGAGCACATAGTCAATCAACTGCTGTTCTGAGAGATCATAGACCTGAAGGTCAAAATAAAGACCAATACGACGCATGCCACGCGAATAGGCTTCTATTGTCTTCGGTTGAAGTCTTTTAAGTCTAAGATGTTGCAGAAATATTTCTTAATCGTGCTTGAAAGTTCTTTTGAATGGTGTTGTCATGACTATGTAACCTCAGTTTCGTGGTTGAATCGCCCCTCTGACTGAGGGGTTGAGGTTACATTTTAGTTTTTGATCGGGAGATTTGTTTTTTCTGCCGCGCAGCGGCTTCGTCCAACAATCTTATGCACCGGACGCCAAACAACAGGTTTTTTCTTTCAAGCGCTTCTGTGGCACCTGTGATAAGAGCGTTAGCTTTATAATCGGGTAAAGTTTCATTATTCATAAAATAGGGGTAAAAAATGGCAGGAAAATTTGAAATATATAAAGACAAAGCTGGTGAGTTTCGCTTTCGTTTAAAGTCTGGTAATGGCCAAAATATTTTATCTAGTGAAGGCTATAAAGCGAAATCTGGCTGTACAAATGGTATCGAGTCTGTAAAGAAAAATTCATCTGATGATTCACGTTATGAAAGAAAAGAAACGAAATCAGGAAAATATACTTTTAATCTCAAGGCTGGAAACAACCAAATAATCGGAACAAGTCAATCTTACGAAACCATTGTTTCGCGAGACAATGGTATTGAATCAGTGAAGAATAATACACCAGAGGCAGTGGTTGCAGAAATATCAACTGATTAATTTTATTTGTAAGAATATAAAGCTAACAAAGCCAATCAATATAGACATTTTTGTTCTCTGCGCTCTCAAAAATACCAGTTATTGGCGAGGCGTTATGTTCAAGGGGAGAGAAGATGAAATGTATTGCTTATCGAGGTGGTTACAAGTATCAGCTCAAGCAGGATTATAAAGTCGATATTCCAATTAAACCCGAATCAGATAAAGAATCGGTATTCATCACGCTGACTTCTGCAGGTCTCCTTACCATCAAAAAAGGCTACGCTTGGGATGGACCATCCGGTCCAACAATTGATACACAAAACTTTATGAGAGGCTCATTAGTTCATGATGCTCTATATCAGCTAATGCGAGAAGAACATCTTGATGACAATCTTCATAGAGAAATGGCTGATCGTTTACTTCAGAGCCACTGTGAAGAAGATGGAATGAGCTCATTTCGCGCTTGGTGGGTTTATCAAGGTGTAAGGTTTGGGGGTGGTCCTTCAGCAGATCCAGATAAAAAAAGGCCTGCCAAATATGCACCCGAAGGTTGCCCATGACAGCACATAACAAGGCAAACAAACCCGGGCGTGTCACTGTTCCTGGCAAGCCAAGCGATGATTTGACACCAGGAACACTGAACAGCATATATAAACAGGCGGGTTGGAAATAGGTGTCTTATGAAATACGCCGTCGTAATCGAAAAAGCACAATCAAACTACTCTGCATATGTTCCAGATCTTCCAGGGTGCGTCGCTACCGGAGCAAGTATCGAGGAAGTCGAGACGGAAATTCGGGAAGCAATCGAATTTCATATCGAAGGCATACGGAACGATGGTGAGGTAGTATCCAAACCAAGCAGCTCTGTAGAATACATTGAGGTTGCCGCATGACCAAGCAAATGCACTCGGAAATCAAACAGCGCCGTTCCTTCATCACTCTGCTGTTTGCCTCCTGTGATTTGCGACGCTATACGGCATGAAAACATGAAGCGTCATCTATGGCAGATGTAATTGAATTTGAAACTGACCGTTTAAAACTGCGGCAATGGAAAAACGAGGATCGTCAGTTATTTGCAGAAATCAATTCTGACCCAGTGGTCATGGAATATTTTCCTAATACGCTCAGCGTATCTGAAAGCAATAAAATGTCGGATAAAATCATCTCACTTATTTTTCAGCGGGGTTGGGGATTTTGGGCTGTAGAGGAAAAGCAACAACATAAGTTTATTGGTTTTGTAGGATTACATACACCAATACCCGAGTTACCATTTTCTCCATGCGTAGAAATCGGATGGCGTTTAGCCAAAGAGTATTGGGGGAATGGGTATGCTACGGAGGCTGCAAACGCCGTGCTATCAGTTGCATTTAAAGAGCTGAATGTATCTCAGGTATATTCATTCACCCCAGAACAATAAAGGGGTCCAATAAAGGGGTTAATCATATTTTTCTATATGTAACACCCAAAATAGACGCCCCTCGTTGCCCAAACTGGCAAGATTTGACTACCAAGGTTCACTTTCGTTTAGGTTGCATATTCTGGTGATCAATTTGGATAGAGCTTCTGATCGATCCCAAATTCGCTCTCAATATCCGTGATTCCCTATTGGGTCGCTATTCAGAGTTTCTTTCGGCACCCTTGCTTTCGCCTACCCATTCCCTTTTCAAAGGGTGAAGGCTGGACTTTCACCAGCTGGCTGACTACCATGCATATCACACCCCATTATTTTTCCAGTTGTGCGGGTCGTTAAGTGCAATTACGGCATGAACAAAACCTCCGTATCTACATTCTATTTTAAGAAACTATTCCCAATAGTAAGGTTTGGGTTTCTTGGCTTCTTTCTGATAATTTTCCTATCATCGGGTGCAGAAGAAAACTCACCTATGTTTGACGTAGCTCCTCTTATCGTCATGGCAGTGTTCGGTTAGTTTCTAATCAAGAAAATGGTATGGGATCTGGCAGATGAGGTATTTGACAAAGGTAATGAACTGATATTTCGAAAAGGTGGTAAAGAGCAACGTGGTAATCTGCGAGAAATCATTAATATTGACTATGCTCACATGAGTTCGCCAGAATGAATTGTGGTACATGTGAGGATCGAGGGTTCAATCGGAAAGGAGTTGGCATTTAATTTACCAGTACGGTACGGTCCAATCCAATTGCCAAGAATCCCTTGGTTCGGGAACGAGTCGAGCGAGTTGATCGTGCGAAAAACACCTAGCCATCGCTTGAGTTTTCCGTAAAAAGGAGAGAGTCATGGGGTTAATTAAAAACTTCAACCGCAATAGAGCAATCAAGTCATATATAAAAATGCTACCCAGTCTATTGACAAAAGATTATGGATATTCGAAAACTTACACACCAAAACAAATCAAGAAAACCATTGAGCGTTCTGGGTTAAGCGTAACTGATGCTTGTTTGGGTATTGTAATGTTTTCTGGAAGAGAAGCATTTGATCAGTACCATCAATAAATTGGTGAAACATGCGATTTTGATGGAATGCGATCCGATATTGCCGATAAACATTTTGATGGCAATTGCAGTTTTGAAATAACAGACATTGCTTCTGTTTCCTCTGATTACGGTGGTGATCTCGATGTTGGTGGTTTTGATTCAGGCGGAGGAGATGGTGGCAGTGATTGACAAAGCATAGAACAAGCGCCTCCAAATCGACGTGACTCCGCCGCGCGATTGAGGGAAGACCTTAGCTCATCATTGCAATAGGGAGATGGATTAATCGAACTTACCAAAGAATTAATTTCACAGTCGCGAGTAATCGCGAAAGGCAAGCGTATCCGCGATGTTCAAAGACTTTTTGAGAAATATGGAGGCCACCGGTCAAAATGGGTCAAGAAAAGTAGCCCGGTATTCGAAAGCGACGGAACTTTCTATGAATACCACTGGTATGAACATTATGGCATCGGTAGATTTGAAACCAAACTAAAGGTGGTGACAGAGAAATGATTATCAAGCTCAAATCAAAGAACCCCAGCTATGCTGACCTATCCGAAGATCAACCGTACTTCGTTATTGGGATAGAGGCAGATGACTACAGAATATTGAACGACACGGGAAAACCCTATCTTTACCCTCCCGAACTCTTTGATGTATTAAATTCAAGCGAACCGAAAGATTGGATAACGGAAATCGATGAAGATGGTGAGCGATATTCATATCCCAAACCGTTAAACAAAGTTGGTTTTTTTGAGGATTTTTTCGATCATAAGTATGAGCAAATGTCGGTATTTTGGCACGTTGTAAACCAGAGACTCACGGATGCCGCATGACCTCACCATACGCTAACCATCGGGTCAGATGAGGCCTGTGGCCTCCGTCTGCCCAGAGAACCGTGCGTACGGGTCCGTACATGGCTCCTCACGCAAGGCGTATCCATCGAGAAACTTAAAACCAACAAAAAATAAGGGGTCAAAATAAGGGGTCAAAATAAGGGGTCAAAAATAAGGGGTCAAGTGTATTTATCCATAAATAAAGCTCGAAATAGCCTAATTTCGTTTCAAGTTATTTCACGTTAAATCAGAAGTTCTGAAGTACAACCTGACGCCTAAATCTATACCCCTACACTCAAATTACGGCCAATCTATACCTGGGCAGCAAATCTTTCAGCACATAGTATCGATGATACGCAGCCGCCTGATGAAACCTATACACAGGCAGCTCGATGCCGTCCGCCGACCGACTTTGTCCATGAAACTGTTTTTTCTGATTTTCCCAAAGTTCAAAGTGATAATCCTCAGGCTCATCATCACTCGCATATGGGTAAAGACTCTTTGACCTTATTGCGGCTTTCCTGCCGCATACACTTCCTCCAGAGATCCCCCATAGAGGGCTGTTTCGATAGGGGGCAAGTAGTTACTCTTAATCAATAAATCACTCATTCATTCAGTGACTTTCACTAAACAACCGGGTAAACGTACCGGAATTTGATGAATCAGCAACCGCCCAGGCGGTATAATTGGCTAGTAAATTGATTTCCGTTTCGCTTAGGTGCGATGAAAGAGTACTGTAGTGCGGAAAATTGTGAAATGATGAAGCATCGTCGAAATTTCCCAGCAAGTCCTTTACTTCATCGTTTAACTGGTCGTACCAATCGCGAGCACGATTGTTGTAATACCAAACAATATTTATTTTTCCTTTAGCATCCCCTGCCCCACCACGGCCTTTGACGCCAAACCAGGTGTTATCGAGTACACGTAGGGTTTGTTCACAAATCGCTGGCCGCTGGTTTGATCCTGGTTTCTCGGCGTTGCCACTAGCCGTCCACATCTTAGTAAGAAAATCCGCAAACGCCGATGACTCAAACACCTGGCTAAACGAAAAATCCTGGTCATCTGCATCCGTGGTATCGGCGGCTGAATAAAGCTGATAACCCAGACCTTCGCGATAAGGTCGGTAACCGAAAAGTGGTGGCATTTGTGAATCAACAAAAATTCGAGTGCCTGGTATTTCATGACCATTTTCATCCAGTACGCCTTTTTCGCTTTCAGTCATTGGAGTACTGGTGTTTACAAATGCCATAACATTGTCGATGTCATGGTAGGCCAATAAGCTGGCCACGCCGGTATTCTCCAGATTACCACCGTCCGCAAAACTATTAGGTTTTAAAGATGAATCAGGCTTGGCACTTTTAGCTGGCCAATAAAGATACTTCGGAACTATGTCATCGATATCATCAAGGATATCAATTATTTCACTATCCGATATTAATTCGGCTCCGATTTTGTCGAAGCCCTGTTCCACCTCATCGAGGACAGCGCCAGCAAGGCGAAACTTTTTATTGGGTAATATCTTATTTATCCAAGTGTTGACTGCATCCTGACTTTTTTCACGATAGGTTTTAATGAGCGAAGGATTTTTTTTCATTTCGTTGAAAATTTCATTGACTTTTTCAGCGAAAAAAGAACTACTTACACCCACCGCATCGACAAGAGCCCAGGATCGATTTTGTTCCAGCTCAACATTGGCGTTGGTGACACTGAGTAATTGTGAATTAAAGCCGAAAGAAGTCACACCCCCGCCGCCAACGAATTGGTTATTCGCATCGACTGCACCCTTTGGATCTCCAACCACCCCAGTAAAAAAAGGCGTTACCTGTACCGGAACTAAAAATTTGTCTGGATATCCCGGTAAACTCACAAACATAGACATATTACAAATCAAAAACGGACGGTGAACTCGCTGAGCATCTGCGTTCACATATAAGTGCCCGATTTCATCTCTAAGATCCGGGTTCTGATCCAGAATATCTCGATTTAATGTTTCCAGATCATACGAAAAAAATGTTGTTGGTTTTTTACCCAGGAGGCTCGGATTATACAGTTCATAAGGCTTGAGAATATGTGTGCCCACGAGTGTTTGCCATAACATATCTGCAGGCACTTTATATAATTTATGTAGAATCAGGGCACAGAATGCAAGGACAAGCGGAGAAAACGAACGTTCGGCTGGACCCTGGCCAATATTGTTCGGAGGAAATTCGTCCAGTGTTTCTGATAAATCATGTCCACCAGTTTTAGTGGCAACCAGCCGGCTTTGATCCTCGACATAGCGGTTCAAATAATCGTCATCACTGGTTTCTTCATCAAGATATAAAAACGGCACACCAACCCACGAACCGCCGGAAACTGTCGACACCGCCTTAACCTGTCCAAGCAGACTTTTACCGTTCACCTGTAATTCTTTTAAAGCGCGTAACTGGCCCATGCCACAAGTCAAAGCACGTGAACCACCTCCAGACAAACAAACACCGACATTACCGGGTGTGGCATGAGAATCTCCAATAAAACTTGACACTGTTCGTTCCTGGTTATCTGACAAGAATAACCGGGCTTTGAAATCGCTTTTTCCAAATAAACTCATAGTTGCTCCCTAATATTCCCCAAGTACCTATTTCGCTCTCAGAATCTGAAGAGTATGCACTCAGAGATTCGCTCAGTTATCGATAATATAGTAAATAAAAATTGTAACCTATAAAATTGATTATCAACTATAGTATCGAACTTTTTACTGATCGACCATAATCGTGATTGACAACTAATCCCACCCACAGTACATTTCTGTTGTAGCCGTTTACAGAATAAAAATAGTTTTTATATATTTGCTTTGTTTTGTCAAACTAAATATATTTTGCAAGTATCTATTCAGTGTTAATTTATAAAGAGGGTACGAGTCATTGATTGTTCCAGTTTATACCCGCTAAATAAATACATTTGGAATTGAAACTGATGGAGTAGCCATGTCCACCGTATTAACCTTGCCCCAATACGATTCGCAGAAAGCGCTACGCGAAGAATGTTTACAGAAATTACGTCAGGAGTATGCTTTCAGCCTAACGTACAACGGCACTATCGCCACCATAAACAAGTTACCAAAATCTGAAAAAGCGGGCTGTTATTATCGGATTAAATCTCTTCTGCGCGCCGCCACTTTAATTCCAAGTCTGCCGGGACTGTTATGCAAATTCATTAAATTCGGTGTATTGGGAAAACCCTTCGAAAGCCTGGACGATTATAACTTGTTCGCCCAGTCGCAATTTCCAGATCCAGTGCTACTAACGGACTTCTGGAACGATCTGTATTTTGCCCGTCAATGCGTAGCAGGCGCAAACCCTGTGATGATCCAGGGTGTAAACAGCCAAAATCCATTACCAGATACATTCAAAGTAAAACAAGCTCAATTACCCATCAGCAAGCAAGCCTTCGACAATGCCTTTGAGGATCAACGTTTGTACATGATTAATTATTCCATGCTCAAACCGGTCACTGAAAATCTGGGTATTGTAAACAGCCATCAAAAACACCTGACCGCACCCATTGCTCTATTCTACCTGCAAGACGATGGTAACCTGCGACCTCTGGCCATACAATTAGACGTAACCCGGGATAGCAACACGGAAAACCCTGTTATTACTCCGGATGACAAACAGCAATGGAAACTGGCACGCACGTGCATTCAGGCTGCCGATGGAACGGTACATGAATTATGGACCCACGCCACACAAATCCATTATGTAATGGAATCCATTATCATGGTGACTTACCGTCAGCTGGGATTCAACCACCCTTTGTTGGCACTACTCGATCCACATCTGCAATATACACTTAGCGTAAACGTCCACCCACTCTACGAACCGGAAAAAGACGGCAAAATCCCCAGGTATGGCACCATGTTTCCCCCTGATAATAAGGCACTGGTAAAATTTATGGCGGAAGGCATGAGTAATTTTAAATTTCGTGACCGCGCTTTTCCCAATGACATGAAGAATCGATTTGTGGAAAATCCCAAATTAAATTATCCGTACAGGGACGATGGCCGACCGATATGGGACGCCATTCATGAATTTGTTAAAGAATATGTGAGCCTTTACTACGACAACGATCAGGATGTAAGCGACGATTATGAGTTACAAGCCTGGGCGAAAGAGCTGGCTGGCAGTCGAAAAGACGGAAACTGTGGACTAAACGATTTTCCTGCCCGTTTTTCAACGATTTCCGAAGTGGTGGAAATATTTGGACATATTATTTTTACAGCGACTGCCCACCATTCGTCAATTCATTATCCTCAGTTTCAGTACGCCCAGTTTGTACCGAATATGCCACTTTCTCTGTATCAATCGACAGACCCATTGGTGAAACCAAATTCGTCAGAAAAAGACCTGATGCCATTTTTCCCACGCTTTAAAATGGCCTTTCAACAGGCATTTATCTATTACGCAGTAAATTTTAAAGTTAATCGGATCGGAGAATACGACCCAGAAATGTTCGATGAACAAACAAATTTTGTTATTGGGAAATATCAGGCAAAGCTCGAGGAAATTTCTGCGGCACATCAAAAAAAATACAGTCAAAGCGAAGATCAATACCCCTATATGAATCCGAGTCACATACCTAATAGCGTAACGGTGTAAACGACTATCTACCCCCTATATTTAGTTAAATGTACTTTCTACTCAACGAATATCGTGGTCAGAGAGTAAACTATTGATTGTTCGGGGCACACAAGTATATCCATGTATCTCTACTACAATAATCCAGCTGAAGAAACCTGAACAATCATAAAGTTACACTGACAATAAAATTGTCGCTAAATAATTACTAATATTTATGCCATTGATTTAAATATTTATTCAAAAATGACACTGAAATTTTCGGAGGGTTAGTTTTATGAGCACGACTTTTCAAACAAAGCTGCATAATTTTCTCTATAGGAACCGTTATAGAAACCGCAACTTTGGCCCGAATTATAAAAACATAGTAATAGTCGTACTGGTAATTTTGCTCCTGACAGTCCTATCGAGTACCACACTAAAGAGTATTGTTGAAGCATTAACCCCTCCTAACCTGCCTGAATTGCAAGTAGTCAACAACGAGGGCAAATGGCTAAAACAGTACTGGCCAGATCAAAACTGGGGCGGGACTCAAAATAAAGTCAGTGAAGATACCAGGAAATATCACCATATCTCCCAGGGTACAGCGACTTTACAAGTCCCCTACAGTTGGTTTATTCATCTGGAAAGACCGGATTCATCAATCTGGTCTTTCCTGCTAAAAAACCTGTTGTTCATCAAAACAGGTGGTTTTAGTGACAACGAATACCTGTTGCGTTTTGGATTTATTCGCAGCGAGCCCCACCCTGTATTTAATCCGGATGGATTACCCATCGGCTTCGCAAAATCACCTTCACTCAAATTTCCGGGCTACACAACAAAAACCGAAGGCATTGGTTTCAGTTGTCCTGCCTGCCATACTGGTCATTTTGTATATGGAGAAGGAGATGCAGCAACAGAATATATTATTGAAGGCGCCCCAGCGACAACAGACCTGGGCCAACTGACCGCTGCACTTGGAGCGACATTAGGCCAAACTGTTCTTTCAAGTAAAATTCCTTTTTTTGATGGCCGTTTTGACCGATTCGCCAGAAATGTACTCGGCACCCAATACAATGCACAATCAAAACTGGCACTGGCTGAAAACCTTGGCAATGTTATTACTGAATTGCAAAAAGTAGCCGATATTGTCGAAGTCCAGGAAGGTTTTAGCCGCCTGGATGCCTTAAATCGTATTGGAAATCAGGTATTTTCAAAGAATGTAGGTATTCGCAAGAATTACCAACCCATTGATGCACCGGTAAATTACCCTCACCTTTGGACCGCACCATGGTTCAAATGGGTACAATACGACGCCTCGATAATGAGACCCTTAGTTCGTAATGCCGGTGAAGCCATGGGGGTCAACGCCAAAATTAGTATGACCTCACCTAAAAATCACAATCGTTACGATTCATCTATTCCCATGGCAAATCTGGTGTGGATCGAAGATTTCCTAAAGGGAGAGCAATTTAACGAAGGATTGACTGCACCTTCCTGGTTTCTGACCAAGATAAATACCGCGGACGCAACATACATCCAGGGTAAAACTTTGTACGAACAACGATGCCAATCCTGTCATTTACCTGTCATCGGTGACGCCGGACTGGCCAAATACTTTTCGCCAATCAAATTTCTACAAAACGGAAAATGGAAATCCACCAAGGAAAAAGTCCTGGATCTGAAGATCATACCGGAAAAACAGATTGGAACCGACCCTGCCCAGGCCAATGTCCTGGTCACACGGACAATTAATACCGCAGGTAAAGCAAATGGACCCATTGTTCAAATTGAAGATGGTCTGGGAATCGACAAAGCTGTATGCGGACAAAACCCGGTTCAGATCTATGAGAATCAGCTATTCGGCGAAAACAATGCTGTTGATTTGATTGACAATGTCGAGGTTAAAGACGGTGGAGAAATTAATTTTGGCCTTGCCTTAGGCGCAATGGTTCAACAAACCATCGACGCCTGGTTTGTTGAAAACGGTATCACGGACACTAAATTAATTGATGCATTTGAAGGTGGGCGACCGAATTGTCTGCAGGAAGGTAATGGATATAAAGCCAGACCACTGAACGGTGTCTGGGCAACAGCGCCATTTTTACACAATGGCTCAGTTGCGACAATAAGAGACTTAATCTGCCTGTCTGCAGATCAACGACCAAACTTTGTGCAACTGGGTAATATTGACTTTGATCCTGTGAATGTTGGTCTCAAACAACCTGAAAACTTCGCCGAAGAAGCAGCGGAATACAAAGATAATAATCAGCTATATACCGATGACGGTTTCTTTATATTGGACACCTCAATCGCGGGAAACAGCAACAGTGGACATAGCTTTAGCGATGCCTATGACACAAACAAACATTATTCGAAACAGGACAAGGGCGTCATCGGCCCGAAATTTAACGACGACGAATGTAACGCAATATTAACCTACATTAAATCGATTTAGAGACTCCGCGTTTAAAAAACAAGAAAATCTGAGCTGTTAAAGACAAGTCGAGAATAGAATTCAGGTTAGCGGCATCGATGCAGGTCATGGAAATGGATCCCCGGTTTACCTGCAAATATCACAATTAATCGGTTACCCAGCTTCCAGATCAAGCAGAAATGCCTTGCTTGCCAGCCCGCCGCCAAAACCGGTTAAAGAACCATCTTTGCCTATAACCCGATGACAAGGGATAATAATGGGAATTGGATTCATGCCGTTAGCACGCCCTACGGCACGAACTTTTTCTTTGCCGCCAATCAGGATCGCTTGTTCTTCATAGCTCACAGTTTTTCCATATGGAATGCTTTGAAGAGATTTCCAGGCTGCATTTTGAAACTGGGTTCCATTAAGGACTAACGGAATATCAAAAGTGCTTCGGTTTGCATAAAAGTATTCATCCAGCTGAGAAATAACCTGCTTACAAACTGGATGCGAATTCGTCATTTTACGCTCAGCCAACAACTCTTTCATGCCTCGATCTTTAAGTAGTTCTGGCCAAACGATGGAGTGTAACCCTGCATCGGAAACAATGATTGCCAGCTTGCCAACAGGACTCACGAAAAAAGAAAATACGCAATCGCCAGAAATATTTTTTAACTTAAGAACCATCAACCATCTCCTGGCGAACCCTTTATAATCACAAAATTCAATCACATCACCTCTGGTTTGAGTGGTCGCTGATATCCTTCAAATTCTCATTTCGATCTCGTGTTTTACCTGTCATTCGAATATACTGGCTTTATATGGAGGTTAAATTTTTTCGCAGAGTCCGAATATCATTATTCTACAAGCTTTTGAACTCAACTACTTGAAAATATTCAGGAACGTCGAAATCGCTTTGTGACGCGGGTGCAATAAGTAAAATATCCGGGGCATGGAACCTAACAACAGATACCGAAAAAATTATCCTGAATTATCCACGCTGAGTCTTAACCCGAAGCGAGTACTAATGAAATGGAGCCATCCGAAAAGGAAAGCGCCCGTTACGGGCAGATAAACGTTGATTCTAAGAATGTCCTGCGATACATCCTGTACAACATCCCTGTTGCACAGGACAAAATTATAATTAATCTACTCAGACACACTGAATCGATAAAATATACAGCTTTTTAAGGTGCAACTGGTACACTTGGTGGCATACTTACTTCACCTGCAGCCTCTCCAACGGACGGTTGATCTGCAATCACACTTTCGGCGGTTGGTGCAGCAAGCTCCACAGCTTCAGTAGATGTTGCAGGAACATCAACAACAGGGGTAGGACTCTGCACCGCCATTTCTCCAGGCAGAGATCCAGGTTGGGGCGTGCCTTCTATCGATTCGATTTTAGTTTCGATTGCAGCACCTGCATCCGATATACCTTGTTTAACCTCTTCAGCACCTTCTTTTACTGCTTCGGCGGCGTCCAACACCCCTTGCTCAGCACTTTCCATTCCCTCAACAACAGCTTCGCTTGACTCGTCAACAGCTTCGACTGTTTCCTCTGTTGTCTCAGCCACTGACTCACCCACAGACTCTGCCTGCTCGGCAACTTTTTCAGCTCCGGCCTGAACACTCTCAGTCACATTGTCGATGGTATCCGAAACTACTGCTGAAACATCGGGCTTTGCTTCTGTTTCCGTATCCGTACCTTCGGAACATCCTGTGATGGCGAATAAAGCAATAAACAAAAAGAAAACAACAATTTCATTTGCAACTCTCATAGTGAATCCCCTCCTGAATTTATTAAGATTAAGCGACTTGTCGATACCGCTAATACAAAATGCTAACGTTGCTCAACTGAATATCCGATGAACAAAGCTTAAAGGCTCTCCGAGAATACGCCGTTTAATGCGAAAAGCCCCCGATAAAGTCTAAATTTTACAATATTTTTCATTACTTTATTTCACTTATAAAAGACTTCACCTTAGTTTAACTTTAACCTAAAGACCCGCATATTGCCAGCTTCGGCACCGGTACCCTGAAATTCATCCTGCTAACAAAGGGATTTCTCTACCTCCAAACCTTGATCGACAGAAAAATTGGTCTATTTATACTCCTATTCAGTTACTTAATAGTCATATTCAATTTAATAGACTGCTCGACGACCACGTTTCGCTTACACACCAATCCCCTATATTGAGTGCAATTCTGCAATGCAAAGCGGGTATATCCAGATTTTTTATGGGAAATAAACGGGTACGCCGCGATGAGTTCCTGCCTTCATCCGATTTGAGATTTCGTATTGGATAAATATTGCGATGATTGATAACCGCAGGCTGTAGTGGTATTCGCGCTACTTAAGGCTCATTTTGGACTCAGGGATTCCAGGTAATCCCCAAGTGCGAGCATATCCTCATTACTTAGATTGACAGCAATCGCTTCCATCACTGGGCTTTTGCGCGATCCACTCCTGAAATTCTTCAGTTGCGTAGATATGTATTGGGAATACTGACCAGCAATCCGCGGATATCCCTGCGCGCCTTCTCCATACTCACCGTGGCAACCCCAGCAAGCGGAATATTGCAGTTTTCCCTCAGCCGAGCCATTCGCAGCTCCGTTTGGTTTTGTAATTTCCTGAGCAGAAAAAAAAGTGGCAAACTCAACCATTTCAGAATCAACCATCCCTTGAATAACTCCCTTCATTATGTCGCTGTTTCGGCTTCCGGATTTGAATGCTCTGAGCTGTTTAACAATATACTCGGCATCCTGGTTCGCCAGATTCGGTATTGACGGCCTGGAACTGTTACCATCAACACTGTGACAACTCGAACAAACAGCGGTATCTATCTTGTCAGATGATAGCTCATCACCAATAACTGATTCAGAGACAATGAAAGCACCGAGGACTATCAGGGTAACGGGTTTTAACATCATATTCCTGCCTTCTATCTCAGTAAATTATATTGACTCACCAAATTTCGCGGACAGTACGCAATTTGTCAAAAGAATCATCGCTAAATATTCACTGCGGATTTTCAATCTGCATCATCAAACTGTTATCCCATTCTCCTTCAACCGTGACGTGCGCTGCAGCACCTAACAATACTGCTTCAATCAAATTATGGCTGAGATAAACATAGGTACCCGGTTCCTTGAATTGGTACAGGGCAGCAACTGCAGATCCTCCCGCAACGAACCAGGTCTCATAGTCGGTGACAGGTGGCGATGAGAACGACCCGCCCTGCCAAACCAGATCTGCATGGCCACCAATAAGGTGGGGACGGGAATCCCGGTTTGCTTGAGAATGGATAAACAATACCTTTTCGCCAACCTTAGCAGTTAATGCCTTTTTACCGGTTAGTGAACCTGCAGCGCCGTTAAACACGACATGTGTGGGTGTTAAGCCTTTCATAACTTCCAGGATCTCTGGCATAGCAATCAAAGATGAATCGTAGGATTTGTATTCTCCCTCCAAATTTTTGGGGACATAAAAATCCTGTTCTCCGATATAGTAGGCCCGATCATAATTTACCGTCTTGTTTTTCTGATCCTTTAATCCATCTCGCGGAAGCACCATGATTGCACCGTTCATGCCTAAAACCACATGATAAGGAATCTGGATACCCCCTGGTGCGCAGTGATAAACAAAAACCCCTGCCTTAGTCAACTTGAAACGGATGGTTTTTTGTTCACCCGGATGGACTTTCATAAATTCTGCACCGCCCAAAGCACCTGTCGCAGCATGCAGGTCGATCGTATGCTGCATCAAGTTCGTATTAGGATTTACCAAAGTAAGTTCCAGGTAATCATCCTGATGTGCCACTATAATTGGCCCGGGAATGCTACCGTTAAACGTCATTGCCTGAATCGTCTGACCATTCCCGATATCTATCATTTTTTCTTCGGCTTGCAGACGTACTTCTATAATCCTGGGGCCACCAATTGCCGCTTGATCGTGTACTGGTAGAAAGGGTGGAGAAACTAACTTCTGAGACTGTCTATGAAGACTTGCAATATCTGTTGGAGTGGAATTGATGGTACGTTCCGTCGACACCAATTTAGGGGCAGTTTGAACGGCTGTGCTACTGCACCCCCATACATAACTAACAAAAACCAATAAAATTATTTTATATTTCATTTCCATCCTCCATAACGAATAGGTACTGGTTTTCTGAATTTTGAAATCCCTTTAACCATAGAATGTATTTTGTATAAATAACCTCCAACACAAAATAACGATAATATCTATTTTTTTATCTATTACGGTTATTTCACTATAACAAAATACAAGCTCTACTCCAAGACTAACTTCAATAGAACCATTTTTTCGAAATTGCCTTCATCTACACAATTACACTAATAAATAATTTCAAAATAATCTGTGAACTATTCACAAATTCGAAGTGGCAAAATAAATAATCCAAAGCGGTAGAATTCAACGCATAGTCACTAGTAATTTCTGTGTCCGATAATGGTCTGAGCACATTCTAAAAGCCAAAATAATTACAGGTCCAATTAGCCATTATCTTGCTTTATTATAAATAACATGGTATTAAAGGGGGTTTTTTACAACTATTGTTTTTGGAGTTATTGGATGACTGAGAGCAAAACGACTGAAGCATCACCTTTCACTTTTAAACCCTACGACATAAAAAAGGGTGAGGAGTACATGAACGAGCCTCAAACTGATCATTTTCGTTCGATCCTTGTCAATTGGAAAGGTGAGCTTATGCACGAAGTCGATCGAACAGTGCATCACATGCAGGACGATGCGGCAAATTTCCCGGATCCTAACGATCGAGCAACACAGGAATCTGAGTTCAGCCTGGAATTACGCACAAGAGATAGAGAACGAAAACTGATCAAAAAAATCGAAGAGGCTCTGACCAGTCTGGAATCAGGAGACTATGGCTATTGTGAATCCTGCGGGATTGATATTGGACTGCGTCGACTCGAAGCTCGACCCACCGCAACGCTGTGTATCGATTGCAAGACTTTGGATGAAATCAGGGAGAAGCAAACAGGCTAAGGAACGCGGTTTTAATAATATGCGAAAGATTGACGCAGGATTATTGTTTGTCTTCAAGGCGTGGCAACAGGCGCATAGCAGGGCTACGCAACTGTTGCTACAACGCAGAAGACGGACTATAAGACAAGTCAGGATTCGTATATTATTGAATCCTCGCTCCTAAGAGACTATCCGGGAAAAGAAGTTGTTTCGAGGAAAAGTGGTTTTGAGAGCACTCTATCGATTAAGAGAGGCAAATCTCAGGCACCTTTAACGACAATTCCGGCAGCAACGCATTTGAGCCGCGCTAACCACCCCGCAGGGGTGAAAAACAGGATGTATTTCATCCTATTATTCGGGTTAACATTTTGATCATGAAGCCTCCTCACTAATTATTAGTATTACCCCTGAAAAACAGGCTATACGGAAATAACAACCATACGCCACGGAACCCTAAGCCATAGACGACCAATCTACTAAATTAGTGTCCTACCGTGGCCGCTTTGCGCCGTCCCCAACCGGATCGCTACATCTGGGCTCCCTCTTAGCCGCAGTTGCAAGTTTTCTCGATGCACGCGCGAATAATGGCCATTGGCTGATAAGAATCGACGACCTGGATCGGTTCCGCGAAGTCAGCGGTGCAACTACTCATATTTTAAAAACTCTCGAAGCATTTCAGCTACATTGGGATGGGGCGATATTTTACCAGAGCCAGCAACTGGACAAATATCGGTCAGCACTTGAATGTCTACAACAAAAAAATCTGATTTACGCCTGTAACTGCAGTCGAAAAGGATTACGCAGACTTTATGAAAACAAAGGCATCGAAGCCATTTATCCGGGCTTTTGTCGCGACAAACAACTTAAAACCTCATCTGATAATTACGCTCTTCGTATCAAAACAGCAGACTCTATAACCGGACATGAAGACCAAATTCAGGGTTTTTTTGGTCACCAACTGGCACAGCAAGTCGGCGATTTCATCGTACGCAGACGTGACCAGATACACGCCTATCAACTTGCCGTAGTCATCGACGATTATTCCCAGGATATCACCCATATCGTTCGAGGCAATGACCTCCTGGATTCCACACCAAGGCAAATTTATTTGCAACAACTGTTTAAATACCCGACTCCAAGCTATGCTCACATCCCAATTCTTGTTGACGATAGTGGGACTAAACTCAGCAAACAGACAGGGGCCAAAGCCATACAACCGACCAACCGCTCGGATTGCCTGTTCCAGGTGCTCGATTGGCTAAACCATCGTCCACCCGAAGTAATGCGGCACGCACCCTGTATTGAGCTGCTTCACTGGGGCATACAGAATTGGCAATTGAAACAGTTGTGTGGTGTAAAATCGATACAGCTGTATTAATGTCATATTTCTTTGAAAATAAGTAGCCCTCATTTGTTGAATCAATCCTAAGAAACAACCATTGAGGCTTGAAAACCCCGAATGGAATATTACATGCCAGATTCTAGCAATCGCACAACTATCATTGTTGCAATCATCGGAGTAATCGGTTCAATTATTGTTGCGATTATATCTAATTGGGATAAATTCACCGATAGTCCGCAGTTTGACGAAATTACTTATGAGACACCCTTAAAAAATAAACCACACACAATAAATATTGCTGGTCACTGGCATGACCCTAATCGCCCAAGCGATGTGTCCCACATCAACCAACAGGGAAATTTGTTTCAATTTAACGGTTCGGGCATTCTTCCACAGGGAATTCGGTTTGAGTCAACCGGTAGCGGTACAATCAACGAGCAGGAAATCAAGAATACGTACACTACACGATACCAAAATGGTCTGGTAGCACACGGAACCTGTTCAGGAACTGTTTCTTCCAATGGCTTGCGATCGACATCAACCTGTACCGACAATGTTTGGGGGACGTTCACATTGTCAGGTGTGCGAGACTAGCCAAAGAACAGGTTAGCTTGTAAATAGACTTTAGGAACCCAAGATGGAAATCAGTGTAAATGTAGAAATAGGTAGCCCTAAAAATAAAGTTTGGCGAGCAATTACAGATATAAAAAATTGCGAAAAAATGATCTCTGGGATTATAAATCTGACGGTTCTTCAGCAGCCAACAGAAAGTTTAGTTGGTTTAAAATGGACAGAGACTCGGAAAAAGTTACAGCAAGACCTTAATGATATTAAAGCATTTGTGGACAAAAGCTAACGAATAGGGTTATATCGCGCGCAGCCGCGATATCAACCGATTATTGTACAAGCGCATTGATTTTGAACTAAAAATACTTTTTGAAGATTTTCAGAATTTCAAGGTTTACGATGATGTGTAACCCTCAAGATCCAGCGAATGCGTTACTCTTGCAGCAACGCGTAGTATAATTTGTTATTTATCGGTCTGGTTACCGTTGAATAATGCACAGCAAAAACGAAAGCTGTGGACGAGCATTTTGCTAGTAAAATACCCAGCCTGTGATTAATTCTCTAATTCTTGCTGGTCTATTTATTCGATATCTTGCCACCCTATTACATTCATTATCTCGATTGTATTTCCTTCAATACGATAATAGATAGTATCGACACCGCATCCACTAGCTTTTTGTTTTAAGAATCAATTTCCGGATCAGAACCACAATCATTATTCCAACCACGACCGAGGTAAACTGGATGGTCAGGCCGATACCCATTGAATGTTGGTTAACCTGACTTTTTCCGACCAGAAGTGTCATCAGCAGATTATTGGCCAACTGCACAGGAATAGAATCTATTTGTCATCAGACGAAGTAACCTGCCCGGAAGCAAGATCCCCTTCATACGGAGTTGCATAATGACAGGTTTTCTGCGGACAGACTTTTTCATCCCCTCTGCGCTTAGTTGATTTGAGTGTCAGTATCGGCCAACTGCAGTCCGGACATTTTTCTGCAATGGGTAAATTCCAGATTGCATACTGACAATTGGGATAAGTGGAACAGGAATAAAAATATTTTCCGTTTCGCGATTTACGTTTTAATATATTTCCGCTGTTACATTCCGGACAGACTACTTTAGTATCTACCGGTTTCTCAAGCGGTTCGATGTGACGGCAGGTCGGATAGCCACTGCAACCGATAAATTTCCCGTATCGTCCAGATTTAATGACTAATTGAGAATCACATTTTGGGCAAGACCTGCCCTCCACAACTTCCGGTTCGGCAGCCTCCTTATCGTCATTTAGATTCCTGGTGTATTTACATTCCGGATAGTTGGTACATCCAATGAAACGTCCATTGCGCCCCAAGCGGATGGATAGCTGGCTACCACAGTCCGGACATTTTTCGTCCATCATCTCCTGGGTAACATCTTTCCGTTGCACACTTTCGTCTTTTTCATCGACCAATGTTTTGAATGGGCTCCAAAATTTATGCATTAACGGAATCCATTGTTCTTCACCTCTGGATACAGCATCGAGCTGATCCTCAAGATTGGCGGTAAAACTATAATCAACGTACTGGGTAAAATGCTCAGTTAAAAATTTATTAACGATGCGCCCAACGTCTGTTGGATGAAAACGCTTTTTTTCCAGAGTTACATATTCACGCTGTTGCAAAGTCGAAATAATCGATGCGTATGTGGATGGACGGCCGATACCATGTTCCTCCAGTGTTTTGACCAGGCTAGCTTCGCTAAATCTGGGTGGCGGCTCCGTAAAGTGCTGGACAGGAAGAATTTCTTTAAGATCGACTTGCTCTCCTTCTTTGAGTGGTGGCAACAGGTTTTCCTGAGTATCTTCTTTACCATCATCACGCCCTTCCTGATAGACTTTCATAAAACCAGGGATTCTGATTGTTGATCCTGTCGCACGAAAAAGATGGTCTTTACCGCAGCCAAGATCAACTGAAACGGTATCAATTGTCGCATGGATCATCTGGCAGGCAACTGTTCTTTTCCATATCAGATCATAGAGTCGATATTGATCGTTACTAATATACTGCTTGATCGATTCGGGTATTCTCGATGCCAAGGTGGGACGTATGGCCTCATGTGCTTCCTGGGCGTTTTTAGATTTTGTCTTAAAATGCCGGGGTTTATCTGGAAGATCATCGCTACCAAAACGATCCTCAATCATTTGTCGTAAATCGATAAGCGCATCCTGAGCCAGATTAACCGAATCAGTCCGCATATAAGTAATCAGACCGCTTGCTTCACCGCCAATATCAATGCCTTCATACAATTGTTGAGCGACCATCATTGTACGTTTGGTGGTAAAACCAAGTTTTCGGGCAGCTTCCTGTTGCAGTGTTGAGGTAATAAAGGGTGGCGATGGATTACGTTTACGTTGTTTCTTCTCGAGTTTTGCAACAAGAAGCTGTCCGTTGGCTGCCTCGATCAGGGTTTTATGCGCCTGCTGAGCTTGTTCACCATCCGTTATACTGAATTGTTCCAGCTTTTCCCCATTAAAATGGGTTAACTTTGCTTTAAAAGATTTACTATCTGCCTCAGTAGTCGCTTCAATCGTCCAGTATTCCCGAGTAACAAACTGTTCAATTTCGATTTCTCGTTCGACAATCATTCGAAGCGCTGGACTCTGTACCCGGCCCGCTGATAACCCCCGTCGAATTTTTTTCCACAGTAGCGGGGACAAATTAAACCCAACCAGATAATCCAATGCTCTACGCGCTTGTTGTGCGTTGATCAGATCGATTGACAATGTTTTAGGGTTCTCGACAGCATCAACGATCGCGCCTTTGGTAACTTCGTGAAAAACCACCCTGTGAATCGGTTTATCCTTGAGAATCTTTTTTTGTTTCAGCAACTCGTATAAATGCCAGGAAATCGCTTCACCTTCTCTATCGGGATCAGTTGCCAGATAGAGAGCGTCGGCTGCACGGGCGGCTTTAGCAATAGCCTGCACATGTTTTTGGTTACGCTCAATAATGTCATACTTCATGGCAAAGTCAGAAGCAGGATCAACCGCACCTTCCTTGGGGATCAGATCCCTTACGTGACCATATGAGGCAAGCACATGAAAATCCTTACCAAGATATTTCTCGATCGTTTTTGCTTTCGCGGGTGATTCTACAATGACTAGATTATTACTCATTTACAAATTTTTGACTATTACAGCCCAGACTACATATCTGGAGTATCATGAAGGTTAAATTATTGCCAAACATTCGGCTACAGACTATATACGCCAAGCCCTGTGTAATTTAAGATCAGCTATCAATGAACTTGCGTGGGTATATTTTCATAGACAAGATCCTCCATTCGCGCAAAAGCCGCCTCGTCGTCCGGTCGACTGAACAAAATAACCAATACAACCCATTTGAGGTTCTCCAGAGAGATTTCATCGTCTTTGAATGCCATTAATCGATCTATAACCAGTTCTCTACATGCTGGAGTCAAGATCCCTGACTGCTCCAAAAAGATCAGCAAACCCCGACATTCTGTATCCAACCGAGCCAATTCATCTGCCGAAAAAACCCGAAAAGAAGGCGCAGCACTGTTGATATCCTGGTGTTGGGCCAATGACTCCAGCCATACGAATGCATTGTTGACTTCAGCTTTAGGAAAGCCAGCTTCCAGCAATTCATTTCGAATAGTTTCGGAATCCGGCACAAAGCCCGATTCATCATCCAGATAATTTTCAAACAGGTAGATAATTATATCGAACACGTTTTAATTCATCATTAAATCTATTGAAAGCAAACAACCGCTCACATCAACCGACTATAAGATCCCCCTGCGACCATTTCAACATAACCCTGCAATTCCAGAAAAAGCAAAATTGATGCAATCGTCTCGGGGGATTCATCGGTCTCCCGGACAAGAGTATCTATCGACGTGGGACTGTATGCAACAAAATTCAGAATTTTTTTTTGTTTCTGATCCAATTCAACATCATCCAAGGATCTACACGATGACTGGGAATCAATGCTCGACAACTGAAGTAACTCCTCTAAAACATCCTCTGCAGTTTCTACCAATTTAGCACCTTCCTTTATCAAATAATTACACCCTCTTGCCAGTGGATTATGAATTGAACCGGGAATCGCAAACACTTCTCTGCCCTGTTCAAGCGCGAGTTTTGCTGTAATTAACGAACCACTTTTTATTGCAGCCTCAACCACAAGCACCCCCATACTCAGACCGCTGATAATTCGATTTCTTTGTGGAAAATGGCCTGCCTTAGGACTACTACCCAAGCTGAATTCAGACAGCAATAGACCATTTTCTGAAATATCTTTCGCCAAATCATGGTGTTTCGCCGGGTAAACTCTGTCAAGCCCAGTTCCGGTAACAGCTATGGTCTTGCCACCACCTTCAATAGCCCCGCGATGTGCAGCCGCATCGATACCCAATGCCAGGCCACTGGTTATACACAAGCCACAAGTAGATAGCGTAGCCGAAAATTGGTACGCAGTCTTAGCACCCGATGAAGATGGATTACGACTACCGACAATAGCGATTTTTGGCAATGATAGTACCGAATCGTCTCCGTTGGTAAATAGCACAGGAGGTGGTGCTGAAATTTCTTTGAGTAACGCTGGATAGTGATCATCGGAAATATTGAGTATCTGATGGCTTGATTGATTCAACCACTCAATATCTCGATTTACTGCTAACCAGTCAGGATTGCGGATAGAATCGATGCTCTTACTGGTCAGCCCAAATTGTGCCAGGGTCTGTCTCGACATCCGAAATACATTTGCCACAGACCCGGCTTTGTTTACCAGGTCGTTATAGCTTACTGCACCGACCCCCGGCGTTCGAATTAACGCTAGACTAAAACGCAGGTCTTCGTTTGACGTTTCGATACGCTTATCTATTACGGAGTCCGAATCTGATCAAGTACGTGAATAGGACCTGTGGCTTTTAGAATCAATGCATAACTGACTTTGTTAAACGGCCTGAATACCATCAAAATTCCAGAGCGTTCATCGGGAAGTTTCACAGCTCTTTCCGGGTAAATAGACCCTCGGGCATTTTCTCGAATAATCTTGCCGGTTTCCAGAATTTCAAATACATGACCCGTTTCGATACCATCGTCCGTACCACGATCTAATACGACCACGTTATACTGGCCAATTTGAGAAACACCATCAAGCACCCCGATAATATGGCCCTGGATGTACGTTTCCGAAGCTCTTGGGTGATAAGTTAGACGGATCTGTTCAGCCTTAATGGGTAACAACCGATCACCGACCAATGTGACATCAACGGTCCGAGTCAAATGCAGTGTTGCGGGGTTACCTGTTCGCAATAAATTTGTATCACCGATATATACCGCTTCGTACCCCAGGACGTCCCCAGTTTCCGGGTCTTGAAAGGTCTTTCCGGGTCTATACACCGTATAACGATCCGTAGAATTGTCGTTGATGGCAATGACATAAATATTTTGACCAGCGCCCCCTGCAATATGTTCGCCCGCAAACGCAACAATGTAGGGCGCATTTTCAAGTTCTGATTTAGAGACAACCTGTGGTGATGATAAAAACTGTTTAATTGCATTGGTCGGAATAACCGGAATTGCGGCTTGTAGTTCTTCTTCTCTGACTTTGGGCGCCAGTTTACCGGAGGATGCCAGGCCATCGCGGTATAAAGTAATTCGAGGTTTACCATCGGTGTAGGTTAATACCAGAACATTACCCGGATATATCAGGTCCGGGTTTTTAATTTGAGAGTTTTTATCCCAAATCTCCGGCCACCGCCAGGGATCCTTGAGGAACATCGCTGAGATATCCCAAAGTGTGTCGCCTTTTGCGACAGTATAACGATCAGGATGAGAAGGGTTGAGTGCCAGGTTATCGGCGAATACCATACCATTAATGTATAAACAGAACAGGAACCCGATGAATATTCGAAAAGCCATAATTATTACCCTTGTTTGTCGCGACTCACTGTTACCTGCAAATGACATCCAGAATGCAGAGTGCTTTCAAAGTCTAGATGAATTCGGCTAAAATTCCAGATATAGACAAAGTTATATTGAGAGAGATTGATGGCCGTACTAGAAATACTGGAATTTCCAGATGAACGTCTTAGGACAAAAGCCCAGCCGGTGAATAATGTCGATGCTTCCATTCGTAAAATCGTCGATGACTTGTTTGAGACAATGTATTATGCCTCTGGAGTGGGTTTGGCGGCAACCCAGGTCGATATTCATAAAAGAATAATCGTCATGGATGTGAGTGAAGACAAGGACTCTCCACTGTGTCTGATTAACCCTGAAATCACTAAATCACAAGGCATCGAAGAAGCAGAAGAAGGATGTCTGTCAGTACCTGGATTTTTTGAAAATGTGGAGCGAGCCGAAAAAATTACAGTGACTGCCCTGGGCCGAAACGGAAAGTCTTTCGACCTGGCTGCAGAAGGTCTTCTCGCTGTTTGCATTCAGCATGAAATGGATCATTTGATTGGTAAAATATTTGTCGATTATTTATCCCCATTAAAGCGCCAAAGGATCAGAAAAAAACTCGTGAAGTTACATCGGGAAAAGAAATCTACCCGCAAACAAAAACACAATTTGGTTTAGGCAACGCTCATATGTCCTGCAACCCAGACTAGTATTATGAATATAATTTTCGCTGGAACCCCGGATTTCTCAATCCCCACTCTAAAACTGTTATTAGCTTCAGAACATACAGTTTGCGCTGTATATACTCAGCCTGATCGAGTTGCGGGTCGCGGACGTCAACTAAGAGCCAGCCCTGTTAAAGAATTGGCGATACAACAGGGAATACCCGTATTTCAACCGGAATCAATTAATAACCCGACAGACCTCGAACAATTAAAAGAATTCTCTGCAGATTTAATGGTCGTGGTGGCCTATGGCATCATTCTTCGTCAGGAAGTATTGACGATCCCAAGACTGGGATGCGTTAATGTACACGCATCGTTACTGCCTAAATGGCGAGGAGCCGCACCCATTCAACGAGCAATCATGGCTGGAGACCCAACCACAGGCATCACCATTATGCAAATGGAGCAAGGCCTGGATACCGGACCTATACTACACCAGCGCAGTTGTAAACTCGAACCAACGGATACCGCTGCCGTACTCCATGAACGCTTGGCCGACCTGGGTGCCGAGACATTATCAGAGTGCTTACGTGGAATTCAGGAAAAAAGACTGGAAGCGCAAATTCAGGATTCGACCAAGGCCTCAAATGCCGCTAAGTTACTCAAAACTGAATCCAATATGGATTGGTCGTGCCCGGCAAAACAACTTCAACGAAAAGTTTGTGCGTTAAACTCATGGCCTGTTGCTTCAACAATTTTTAAAGACAAAGTACTTCGTATATGGAAAGCACAAGCTCTGCCAGAAAGCCATAATTTGACTCCGGGAACCGTTATAGACAATGACAGACAATTCGATGTTGTGACCGGAGAAGGCATATTACGATTATTGGAAATTCAGTTACCCGGAGGAAAACGTCTAATGTCCAACGCATTTCTAAATGCTCATAAAGTGGCTGGCTTGAAACTCGGTTGATCGTCAATTCCGGCAATATCAATATTAAAGAGATTACTATGGGGCTTCCCAGTACCAGAGAGATTCAGGGTGCTCACTAATCGCTCTGTCAATACACGCAAGCTGGCTGTAAGCGTACTATGCAAAGTATTACAGGATGGCCGATCATTAACTGCTGCATTAGAACAATTGAATAATGAATTACCTGTTGGGAAAGAGCGCGCGTTCACCAAATTATTGTGCTTTGGAACTATTCGGTGGTATTTTCGATTAGAGATATTGCTTTCAAATTTGCTGAAAAAGCCGCTAAAAAAAAAGGACATAGACATTCAAATCCTGGCTCTGCTAGGGCTATATCAACTGGCATATACCCGTGTGAAACCGCATGCAGCAGTAGCGGAAACAGTATCCGCTGTGGGTAAAAAAACCTGGGCTAAGCCACTGTTGAACGCTTTGTTACGAAGCTATCAACGCGATAGCCTTACTTTAGATAAACTGGCTGATCAAAACAATGAAGGAATTAGTGCCCACCCGGCATGGCTAGTGGCTGAAATCAGAAAATCCTGGCCCGACCAGGCCAGCGAAATATTTTCCCAGAATAACAAACAGGCACCCATGATTCTGAGGGTTAACCGGCTACATTCCACGCGTGACTCATATATAAATTTGTTGAAAAACACAAATATTGATGCAACAGCCTGCACAATATCTGATTGCGCCATTCAATTGTCCAATCCGGTAGAGGTTAAAGTCCTTCCAGGCTTTAATCAAGGTTTAGTATCGATCCAGGATCAAGCGGCCCAATTGGCTGCAAAGCTACTTGACTTGCAGCGCGACCAAAGAGTATTGGATGTTTGCGCGGCACCCGGAGGGAAAACTCTGCATATTCTTGAATCCAATACGGAACTTGCCGAGATGCTGGTGGTCGATATTGACGCTGTACGAACACAGAAGATCCATGAAAACTTACAAAGAGCCCGACTCAGCGCCACTGTGAAAGTCTGTGATATGAGTGAACCGTCTGAATGGTGGGATAATCAATTGTTTGATCGTATATTGTTGGATGTACCGTGCTCCGCGACTGGCGTTATTCGCAGACACCCTGATATAAAAATTCATCGAAAACATGAAGATATTTCTGGTTTATGTGTCGTTCAACATAAACTTCTTGATAGGGTATGGAAGTTATTGAAGTCAGGGGGTGTACTATTATATTCGACATGTTCAGTGCTACGCGCTGAAAATGAAGATCAAATCAAACGGTTCCTCAACCTCAATGATGATGCGACCGAATGGGTTATTGATGAAGAATGGGGCAGAAAATGCACATATGGCAGACAAATTTTACCAGGTGATCTAAACATGGATGGATTTTATTATGCTCGTTTAATTAAAAAGTAATGAGCATTCTTCGATTTTTTTTGGCATATACACTAATATCCTTTGCTGCTTTTTGCCAAGCCGCTGACTATGGTTTCGACATTCAAAATGCGGAAATGCTTAGCTCGGGGAAGAGTCTCGAGTTACGTGCAAATATTAGTTTCAGGTTCAGTCAACGTGCAATAGAAGCATTGAATAATGGAGTTCCTTTAACATTGATTGTCCAGGTTAAAGTGAATCGAAACCGCCGTTTTATCTGGAATAAAACAGTCGTCAAAAAAAAGTTTGTGTATCGCTTAACTTATCGGGCATTACCAGGCCGTTTCAGAGTGTTTACCCAAAGCAATGGCCAATATCGAAGTTTCACCAGCATGAAGGCCGCTGTTGAGACATTGGGTCGAATACACGAAATAGATTTAATGAATCTGGATGATGTACAAGAAGGCAAATTATACACTGCACATCTTAAAGCCTATTTGGATATCGAATCTCTACCATTGCCCCTGCGATCTGTTGCTTATTTGATTCCGCAATGGTACATCAGCAGTGCTTGGTTCAAATGGCCGCTGGAAAAATTAAGCCACCCGTAAGCATCACAATCGTGCTTGTGTTTGGGATGATTATTTTGTCCCTGCACTTGATGAGTTCTGCAACACAGAACGCATCAGGCCTTGGCGAAATGTATTCCTGGTTGCTGCTGATCAATATACTCGGATCTGTACTGCTATTGGTTCTGGTTGTCGCCAACATTCATGCCCTGGTTCGACAAGTTAGAAAGAAAAAAGCAGGTTCCAGACTTACTTTACGCATGGTTTTTCTCTTTGTCCTATTGTCCATGGCTCCAGCATCAATCGTGTTTTTTTATTCGATGCAATTCCTGCATCGCAGCATTGACAGTTGGTTTGATGTACAAATCGACCGAGCCATAGAGGACGCCCTTGAATTGGGGCAAGCCGCGATAGACGGACGAAAAGGCCATTTGCTGAAAGAAACCAGGCAAATGGCACTCGCACTTAGAGAAATCCCCTCTTCCGTATTGGCCCTGGAATTGGAAAGCTTGCATAAAAAATCAGCAGCGACGGAACTTACTTTAATTTCAAGGCTAGGACCGATTATGGCCTGGAGCAGTATTAATTCTGAAAGGATCGTTCCCAACTTGCCGCAGAAAAGTATCCTTTTGCATGTGAAACAAGGCGAACCTTATGTCGGTTTAGAATCCGTTGGTGAAACCGATTTGCAGATACGAGTACTGGTCACCGTTCAGGGAGAGGAACCCGGATACTTACAAGCACTCTACCCAATACCGGTACGGATCAGGAATTTGTCACAAACCGTGGAAACCGCTTACGGACATTACAAAGAAATGAACTATCTGCGGGATTCATTGAAAATGAGTTTCTCGCTGACTTTATCATTGGTGTTACTATTAAGTCTTCTGGCTGCAATCTGGGTTGCATTCATCAGTATTCGACGTATTGTCGCTCCAGTGCGTGACCTGGCATTGGGTACTCTTGCAGTTGGTGCGGGGGATTATGAACAAAGATTACCCGTGGTCAGCCGGGATGAATGGGGATTTTTGGTCGAATCGTTTAATGAAATGACGGAAAGGCTCGGTGCAACCCGGGATGAAGCTGACCGATCACGTCTGGAAGTCGAAAATCAACGCGCCTATTTAGCCACTATACTGGGCAACCTTTCTTCTGGCGTATTGAGTTTCGATACCCGGTATCGTCTACGCACCGCAAATCAAGCTGCAGATACAATGTTAGGCACAGAGTTTCGCCTCTACACAGGAATGCGATTAACCGCATTGGCCTCAGATAACCCTAACCTGGAAAAATTTGTGGAAATATTACAAGACCGTTTGCAAACCGCCCACTCAGCATGGCAGGAGGAAATCACTTTTCTCGGAACCAATGGTCGGCAGGTTTTAGTTTGCCGGGGTACACCTTTATTTTCAACCTTCGGTCGAAAATCAGGAGCAGTCATCGTATTTGATGATATGAGTGATTTGATCGCAGCGCAGCGCAATGCCGCGTGGGGAGAAGTTGCCCGGCGCCTGGCCCATGAAATAAAAAACCCATTAACACCGATTCAATTATCCGCCGAGCGGCTAAAGAAAAAATTAGGTTCGAAGCTTGAAGACTCAGATGCGGCAGTTTTAGACCGAGCAGTTTGCACCATTGTTCAACAGGTTGAGGCCATGAAAAGTATGGTAAACGCTTTTTCGGATTACGCCCGCCCGCCCAAGAGCCAGACCCGAAAAATCAATCTAAGCTTTTTGATTGGCGAAGTCATCGCATTATACCCGTCACAAAGTGGCATCGATATTGAATTCAGGCAAAACGAAAAACTACCAGAAATACAGGCAGACCCAATACGTATGCGACAGGTATTGCATAATTTAATAAAAAACGCACGGGAAGCGCTGGAATCAACCCACAAAGGCAAAGTACTTATTTCCACTTACTGCTTTCATGATCACGGGATAGACAACATCGAAATACGGGTAGAAGATAACGGTCCAGGAATTGCCACAGACAAGGCCGCTGCTGTATTTGATCCATATGTAACAAATAAAGTAAAAGGAACCGGTCTGGGACTGGCTATTGTGAAAAAGATTGTCGAAGAACATGGAGGGGTTATTTTTGTAGATTCCGAGTTCCACGGTGGAACTGCATTTGTGTTGAGGTTACCCGCTACTCATGATCTAACACCAAAAATAATATCCAGCGGAGGAAGTGAGTTTGGCTAAATCATACATACAGGTCGTCGATGATGAATTGGACATTCGGCAACTGGTAAGGGAAATACTGGAAGATGAAAATTATGAAGTCACAATGGCGGAAAATGCAACCGAGGCAAAGGCCAGTTGGAAACTTCGCAGGCCGGATATTATATTAATGGATATCTGGATGCCCGATATCGATGGCATTTCCCTACTCAAAGAATGGTTAGAATACGGGGGCACTCCGAGTCCGGTGATTATGATGTCCGGCCATGGAACCGTTGAAACTGCGGTTGAAGCAACTCGTTTAGGCGCTTATGACTTTCTGGAAAAACCTCTTTCACTGGCAAAGTTGCTACTCACTGTCGAACGCGCACTAGAAGCCGGAAAACTGCAGCGTGAAAATATCGGTCTCAAAAGACAGGCTCTGGACTATGTAGAACCGATTGGCAAAAGCGCTGCCATAGAACGTTTAAAAGATCAGGTTAAGCGACTTGCGCAACATGATACTCGAGTACTATTAACCGGGGAACCCGGCTCGGGTAAGGAGACCTTTGCCCATTACCTTCACGCAAATAGCAGCCGACGCAGCGGACCATTTGTCGACGTTGCGGTAGGAACAATCGCCCCGGAATATTCTGCTGTAGAATTTTTCGGCAAGGAAGAACAGGATAAGATTCATTATGGGCTTTTGGAACAAGCACACGGCGGCACACTGTATCTTGGCGAAGTGGGCGACATGGATGAAGAAACTCAATTGCGATTAATCAGCGCGCTGGAATCACAATCATTTTTACGCGTCGGCGGTAGTCAGCAGGTCAATGTCGATGTCAGAGTCATTGCATCAACTCGTCGTTCACTTGAAGATGAAATCCAGGCAGGTCGATTTAGAAGAGACTTATTTTATTTATTGAATGTGGTTGCTTTACATATCCCACCATTACGCGAGCACAGTGAAGATATTCCGGACTTACTCAACTTCTACGTAGATTCTGTCGTACTCCGAGAAAAATTACCCTTTCGGCGATTTACAGTTTCAGTACAAAATTTCCTTAGAAATCATCCCTGGTATGGAAATACTCGTGAACTGAAAAATCTGGTACAGCGACTGTTAATTCTAGGAAGTGGAGAAGCCATTGAGTTAGAGGAGGTTAAACTTGCACTCGGAGCAACAGAAGTTGTGCAATCAAACGATCAGCCTGAGTTCTATGGTTTGCCACTAAAAGAAGCACGGGAACATTTCGAAAAAGCCTATCTGGAATACCATTTGCAACGTAGTGGTGGCAGTGTCGCAAAATTGTCGTCTCTAATTAATATGGAGCGAACTCATCTTTATCGCAAACTGCATTCTTTGGGTATTAAGTTTAAAGAAAAAAAATAAGCTATCTTTTTAGCATCATAACTTTGCTTATATTATGAAAACTTAATAACTGAACAAGGAGTTGCCACATTATTCATGAAATTCACTGGTCTACCACGCAAGAAAACCAACGAATATATTACCAACCCTTTCTTCAAAATACCGGAACGCATTGCACGACGTTATGAACAAATCAAAAACAAACCAAAAGGCCGGATGGATGAACAACACATTGAATCGGATCCAGCGTGCGCGGCTTTTTTCGACGACTTGCGGTAAGTAATGTATGTCTTTTCAAGCTTGCGCGATAGTACTCAGAAATTTTTTATGAAGATGGCGGAGGTCTTTGCGTTAGACTAACTATTCCTGTCTGCATACCGATGCAGGATCTGGGAATAGGAAAAACCCTTGACCGTATTGCATATTGCAACCATAATGCAACTTTCTGTTGGCCAAAAACATCATCATGCCCGCCCTGACTATAAAAAATATTCCTGATGACTTATATAATGAATTAAAATTTGTTGCCGGACAGCATCATAGAAGTATAAATAGCGAGGTCATTGTTTGCCTAAACGAAAGGTTATTTCCTAAAAAAATTTCCCCGGACGACAGGCTACGAAACATTCAAACGCTACGCGGCCAAATTGAACCAAATAAAATTAGCGCGCAAGATATTGACCATGCGATTAGTAACGGCAGGCCATGATCGTTGCCGATACCAATATTATTGTTTACCTTTTATTACCCACTTCATTTTCAGATTCCGTTGATATTCTTTACCAAAAAGATCCTAACTGGGTCGCACCAACGCTATGGAAAAGTGAATTTCGTAATGTTTTAGCGCTTTACCTTAAAAAAGAAATCATTAGCTTCGAAATGGCATTACAACTTCAAGACTCTGCTGAAGCCATAATGGCGCATAATGAGTATGATCTCGCTTCTGCACAAATCCTTTCCCTGGTAGAAAAAAGCAATTGCTCATCCTATGATTGTGAGTTCGTCGCTTTAGCTAAACATCTAAATATTAGATTACTTACCCAAGATAAAAAAGTATTACAGGAATTCCCCTCTATTGCTGTTTCTATAACAGAGTTTGTTAACCTAAACCGCTAATACCAAACATCTAAGGATTACACTCGTTTTATATATTTCTACAAAGAATCATTACAAAATAAATTCGCCCGTTGTTTGAAAGGCAAAGCGGTGGAATTTACAATACATTTAATGGAAAAATGGAATAAGAAATACCGTCAATTAGCCGAGGATTTTATTCCTGAGGCAGCGTGGGTATTGCGCGAATATGAGCATCTACTGCCAGACAGGGGCGTTGCTCTGGATTTGGCATGTGGCATGGGTGGCAATGCGCTGTTTTTGGCAAAGAGCGGAATAAAGACCTATGCCTGGGACAGTTCACCGGTTGCCATAGAGCGCGTAGAACTTTTGGCTAAATCGCAGAATTTATCAATCATCGCAGAAGTAAAAGATGTTTTGCAAACACTGTTACCGCAAAATCACTTCGACGTTATCGTAGTCAGCCGATTTCTTGAGCGGGGACTAACGCAAAGTCTGGTCGATGGATTAAAACCAGGTGGTTTGTTGTACTATCAAACATTTGTGCGCGATAAACCTGCCCATACAGGACCATCTAACCCCGAGTATCTGTTGCAGGAAAATGAGCTATTGCAAATGTTTTCTCAGTTAAAACTTAGAGCCTACTGTGAGCTAGGTCAAGTTGGGAATTGTGCCGGTGGGCTACGCAACGAAGCGATATTAGTTGGCCAAATGGCAGAAATTAACTGAGAATAGAAAGCTTATAAGGCTGTCCAGCGATAGATAGACAACCTGCAATGGAATATTTAGTATTTGAGATATTTAAATAAATCACACACATTATGACAACTATAAATAGTTTGAATCCACTCGAAGCATGGCAATTCATGCAAGAAAATCCAGAATCGATTCTCATTGATGTTCGAAGCAAAGTGGAATTCGCATTTGTTGGCCACCCAAAGGGTGCAGTACATATACCCTGGCAAGATGCACCCCAATGGTCCGTCAACCCGTTTTTCGCAGAGGAAGTAAAAAATCAAATCGGCGATTTGAGCACACCGATTCTGTTGTTATGCCGAAGCGGAAGCCGCTCTATGAATGCTGCCAAAGCGCTGCAAACCGCTGGGTTTAATACATTGATAAATATTGATCAGGGGTTTGAGGGGGATCTTGATACAGATAATCACCGGGGTAATATTGGCGGCTGGCGCCATTGCGAATTACCTTGGGAACAGAGCTAATGCCCCGTCTAACCGTCTAGGTTGTATTGACGAACACTTCAGCAAATATAAGCGACCACCCGCTGTTGCGTTCGCTTGAATTAGCTTCACATCACAAAAGAATGCGTCTTCGATTTGTACCGATAGATAAACGGGATGGCTGTCCAAAACCGATCAGATTTTTAGTAATGGATTTTGTCTTGTATCTACATCAGTGAATGTAAGACATTAAAAACATTGATTCTTTAAGACGCATAAATACCCTCTGTTCGATCTGCCGCAGAAGCCCGAACAATCAATATGCCATACACCCACATTACAGAAAAGTTGAATGCTTACTTTACTTTTTTAGTCTTTGTATTACAGTCGCTGCAATACCCCCAGCCAATAATAGTCCCAAAATCGAGGGTTCCGGGAGTGGCGTAGTAGGACCGCCTGGTGGCCCACCAAGAGGATCTCCCGCAAACGCAGAAACTGTGGAAAATAAGGAGAACAAAAATACTGTAAATTTAAATTTCATATCCATAATTTATCTTAATCCAATCTATATTTAGTCAAATATTGCAATCAGTTTAATCACTATAAAAGTGGCCAATAACGAGCTTAGGTCGATAACTCTGATGATCAGAAACCTTAACCTTGCAAACCAAAGTAAGACTTTTCTCTTACTACATCCTGATCCATGCCTGCTCTACGGTATGCTCCTTAACAATCAATTTGGAGTTCCAGTCTATTGATAAAATAGGGCACTATTTAATCCAGACATACAAATATTGAAACACATTCCAATTCAATTAATTTACATATGTGGTAAACAAGACAAACCGCTGAAAATACACCTCATCACGAAAAGCATAGAACTACCACTAAAATATAGGCTAAGTTTTCCCTAATATCTACCCAGCAGAAATAAATTATGTTCTTCCATTGAAAATCGGCAAAATTATTGGAGTTTGGGTAATAAAAAATTCATTATTACTTTTTAATTGCGCTGTTTTAATTCTCGGGCTGTTACTCGTTGATGGATCTACGCTTAAAATTGTGTATTAAAATGTTCATTTCCAGGAACCCGGCCTTTATTTAACGATACTCTGATTTATTCCAGGTATTCTTGCCCAACATACATGGCGAATGCCCAGGTTAAATTCAACCTCCGCTTATCAGGCGTTGGACAGAAATTTCATATTCCATTCTTAGGGAACGAGGTGTAGGATGAAAATTTACTAAAAAATACATTTTGTAATAATAGGCTTGCTACCTATACCCCTAATATAGCAAAATGAAATTGTTGATCCCTTTTACACAATGCCTCATATTCACGTCGGTTTATCGTGGGCTTCTTGCTCAGGTAAAGATACTTTTTGATAACTTTACTTAAATATTCTAACGGTTGCGTGATACGGGATCACGAATTCTTGACTTACCCGTTATTAACCTCGGGTATTCAACTAACAGGACACTAACAAAAACTCCGGTTCTCAATGAACCATCCCAAAAAGAGGTAAAAATGAATGAATAAAATCAGATTCCTCAAGAAAAGTCTTATATTCCTGGTACTTAGTATAATCACAACCAATGTTTGGAGTTACGGTGGTGGAGGTGGCTATAAAACTGAATGCAAAGAACCTGCATTTAAGAACCAGAAACCACCCAAAAGTAGCGTAGTAGCTCCCGGATCAGAATTTTCTTTTACCGCATCGCAGAATACGATTCCAGGTTCAATTAAAGCCTCGGTCAAAGGCATAAAAGTCAAGTTAGAGGTAAAAGACTACTATGGTCTTCAAGTGACTGGAAATATACCAGCCGAACTGATTGATGTTTATGCAGTCATTAAGATCAGCGGATACAGCCATCCAAAATCCTGTATTACAGAAGAAAGCTGGCTTATCAAGATTAGCGAATAGAGTTTGTGGAATTGAAAAGAGTTAATTGGACATTGTGGCAACTAACACTTTCGAATCAAGGCTTAGCAGGTCAAATTGACAGGCATATCAGCCTAATCGACCAGCTTCAGCGTTGCAGCACTCGCTTTAGCAAGCCTGAACCAACTCGAATTGCATATGAAAGCGCTTTGCATTACGCGATAAATCCAACAGAAATGGCCGTACTATATTTCGTGACAAAATCTATTCCTAAGCATTTGTAGAATCGCTTGTGGAACACCACCAAATTAAATGTCCACTTAAACTAGTACTCCATCACAGTTGTATTGACGGGTATATCAGCCGATAAGCAGCCATCTGCGTTGTTGCACTCGCTTGACACGTGCGACTAGTCCTGCGCCTAGCAGCTGACCACTTCTCGACATAACCTACCCCCCAACACAACTGTGATTGAGTACTAGAACCTCCTCAGTAAATCAAGGCCAAATGAGTGGTCCATATCGTGGTCATTGTGGATCCAGGAACCCGCTATGGCCCGCTACTGCCCACAATATCAGCGATTTCATTCTCACTAATAGCGCGTTGCAATATACGTACATCATCAATCAATCCGTCAAAATATTGACCACCAGCTCCTGGAGGCTGACTGCCAATCGTAACGGGAATCGAAGGATCTGTATCAACATTACCAAAAAGCGGAACGCTACCGACCCGTGTACCATCCAGGTATATTTTCAAAATCGATCCATTGTATGTAGCCGCTGCGTGATACCATGTCCCCGTAGAAATATCACCACCACTCGCAATTAAAGTCGTCGTTACTCCACCGATTCGAATACGGACTCTAAGCCTTTGCGTGCTTCCGGACTGTAGAACGCCGAGCATAAATATATGCTCATTGGCACCCGTACCTGAAGCCTTGGAAATAATCCTGGGATCAGTTGAAGAACCAGAGAAGGTATCTGCGTTGAACCACGCAGCCACACTCAAACCACTGCCATTCACATCCACACCACCGAGATCTATATAGTCGTCGACTCCATCAAAGCGAACCGAAAATGGGCTGGAATCAGCACTGTCCGCCTCAAAGAGTGGGCCATTTACAAGTACTCCATCGTTACCTGTTCCACTAATATCACTTACATCTGTTCCCGTTCCTTCATCCAACGGTAGTTCGACAAGCGAATCAGCAGAATCTACAATGATAAATGACAATCTTCCCGTTGCAGGCAATACACCATTTTCGCCACCATCCATAACGGAAAAATCTGCAAAGTCGCCTGCAGAAGAAACGCCACTATGTATATAACTAATTAGCCCGTTATCTACATCTTCCTGGGTAAATGTTTCCCCTACAGACAATGAACTCCCGCTTAATTCCAAATTTCCTGTAACCGGAGCAACCAATACTGTATATACCAAATCTGATGCACCATCATCCGCATCGACGGTAAGCAGACGGGTCGCGTCAATCACAATAGATCCACCGACAGTCAGTGTTATGCCATGAATTTTACTCTGCGTATAGACTGCTATTTCATTCGAGTCGCGAGAGGCCGTTACTACGTCAAAATCACCATCCTTATCCATATCTACCGCATTGACACCATAGGCACCCAACGCTGCAACATCAATTGGCAGTTTAAAAAATTGGCCACTGCCGTCATTTTGGTACCAGGCGATAGTATCGTCATCAACACTTGCGACAATCGCATCTATATCTCCGTCTCCATCAACGTCTGCCGATATTACTGTTCTGGCTCCATTAGCACCACCATCGATGACATTTTTAATAAATCCTCCCGCACCTGTATTTTTGTACCAGGCGATCGTATTGTCGAGTTGACTGGCGGCAATAATGTCTTTTTCTCCGTCACCATCAAAATCATCAATCGACACAAAATACGCACCATCAGCAGTATTATCGATAACCCGCTTGGTAAAATTTTCATTGCCATCGTTATCGTACCAGGCAATTTCATCGATAAAGAAACTCGCAGCAACCAGATCCATATCACCGTCGCTATCGACATCGGCAAACTCAGCCCGTTTTGCACCAGTAGCTGCCGAATCTATAACACTGAGTGTAAAATTCTGGTTACCATCATTCATATAGAGGTTTACACTGCCTTCATCCTGATTGGTCGTCAGCAAATCAATATCTCCATCATCATCTACATCAGCCGTTACCACCGAATGAGCGCCATCAGCTAAATTATCAATGTCATTGCGAGTAAAAGATCCATCCCCATTATTTTCATACCAGACAACTGTATCAGCATCGTATCCAGCTGCCAGAATATCAGTAAACCCATCCAGATTAACATCCGCTAAATACGCCGGGTATGCTCCGTCCAAAGCACTATCCAGTATGTGTTTGATAAAACTGCCATCAGCCTGTTTCTCATACCAGTAGACCGAGTCATTTACAAAGTCTGTTGCCACCACATCGATATCAGCATCATTGTCAAGATCAGCACCTAGAGCGATATGAGTCTGCAGGGCATTCACATCCACAACCTGTTTCGTAAATGAAACCTCACCAGTTTGTATTATCGGGGGACTGTTAGAAACTACAACATCAATACTGACTGTTGCTGCCGGTGATAACAAAGATCCGTCATCCGCACTATAGGTAAAGCTGTCCGTACCCACAAAACCACCGTCCGGTGTATACTCAAATGATCCGTCAGTATTCAGAATCAGATTGCCACTAGACACATCGGTGATCAAAACAACCTGCAGCACATCGTTTTCAGGATCGGTATCGTTGGCAAGCAACCCTGATACGGCATCAACCGACAATACAACACCCGGCGGTGTGGTATACAAATCCGCATTTGCAACAGGGACATCGTTATCACCCGTGACTGTAATTGTGACCGTCGTTGAAGCGGACAAAAGAATTCCATCACTTGCCTGATAAACAAAGCTGTCCGTACCAGAAAAATCAACAGCCGGCGTATAAACAAAAGACCCATCCAAATTTAGGTTCAGAGTTCCATTGCTCACACCACTTTCGAGTACAGCCTGCAAGACATCATGATCCGGATCTGAATCATTGGACAAAACTCCAATGGAGGCATCGATGTTCAACGAAGTATTCTCAGGAAGACTGTAGGAGTCCACTATACCCACGGGTGCTTCGTTATCACCATCAATTTTCAGATTTCCCGCAATTATCTGCTGGATTATTGTCGAATCGATTGCTTCTCCATAAATACGCACGTCGTCAATCCGTCCATCAAAGTAACTTGAGGCCGTCGGGTTCGCTCCGATCCAGGCGTCCGCGACGCCGGACGTGCCGATCACTCCGCTCTTCGCTAAACGGCCCACTTCGATCCCGTCCTGATACAAGCGCATGTCCGATCCGTCATACGTCGCGGTCACATGCGTCCAGCTTCCTGCCGTCAACGATGCACTGCCGATCAGCGTCGACGTGGAGCCATCCGTATTCAATCGGAACCTCAACTTATA
>Ga0114934_10000167_pt1 | contig 39527 bp, 37 predicted proteins | sample 4SBtaG_2_FD_99695 | JGI IMG/M metagenome (GOLD analysis project Ga0114934, IMG submission 99695) | Deep subsurface microbial communities from Kolumbo volcano to uncover new lineages of life (NeLLi) - 4SBTROV10_white metaG | ecosystem: Environmental > Aquatic > Marine > Volcanic ...
ATTCTGCTGGGGATTCTTTGATATTAATAATGTCATGTGTAATGAGCATTTCAATAATGAGTTTTATTATGATAGCTATTGTTGCATCAACAGGACGAGCTATTATGTACGGATAGGGGTGAGAATTTGATAGATGCAATTCGAAATTGGATAATAAACATTTGTACAATAATAATTTTTATTACAGCTGTTGAAATGTTATTGCCAAATAATAGTATTAAAAAATATGTAAAGTATGTATTAGGATTGATAATGGTAATTGTGCTTATTAAACCAATAGTTTTTGTTAGTAGTGGCAATATAGATATAAACAAATATGTTAAAGCAAGTGATGTATACTTTGGTACAGAGATGTATGAAAAAGATTATAAAAAATATAGACAGGAGAATTTAGACAATACGATACAAAACTTTAAAAGAAATTTAGAGTTGACTTTGGAAAAAAAACTTTCTGTAAAATATCCAAATGATGAATTCAATGTAATGATTGATTTATCATATGACAAAGATATAGGAAAATTTGATATTAAACGTATTGAAATAGGTATTAAAGATAAATGCGTTAAAAGGATAAAAAAAGTAAATATAGGTCGTAATAATAGTAGAATTGATAAAGAAGTAAAGTATTTATATGATGATAAGAGTTTAAAAATAAAGAAATTTGTGAGTTCAGAACTAGAAGTATATACGGATATAATTTATGTTTATAAAAATAATTAGTTAAAATACATATGCATTGGAGGTATTATAGTAATGAATATTGATGATATTGTTAATAAAATAGCAAATTTTATTAGAAATACAGAAAGTGAAAATTATAAAAAAAATAGTCATAAATCAGGTGGCACAAATAATAAATTATTTAATATAGTTGTGTTAATTTTAATAGGGATTTTACTTGTTATAGGAAATAATTATTTCAAAAGTACAACTGCGACTGTGAGTACATTCAAGAATAAAAATACTGCAAATGAAGATATAAGTAGCAATAATAAACCAAGTACTACATCTATACAAAATTATGAAGAAAAATTAACAAATAAGCTAAAGAATATATTAGAAAAAATTGATGGTGTAGGGAAGGTTGATGTAATGATATATTTTGAAAGTGGTGAGGAAAAAATACCTGCTATAAATATAAATGATTCTAATAGCATTACAGATGAGAGTGACAATAATGGTGGGAAAAGAAAGATAAATCAAAGCAATAATGGTAGGGCAATAGTCATGCTAAATAAAGGACAGGAAACAGAACCGTTTATTACAAAAACATATGAACCGAAGATTACAGGTATATGTATTGTAGCAGAAGGTGCAAAAAATAAAATTACAGAACTTAGGATACGTCAAGCAGTTGTTAATTTATTTAATCTTTCTGAAAAAAAAGTTAATGTATATCCTATGAAAAATTAGCATATATATGTTTTAGAAAAGAAATGGAGGGAAGTATTATGAATAAAAAGCAAACAGGTATAATAGTAGCATTGTTGGTTCTTATTGTTTTTGCAGGTTATTTGGCATCTAAGGTAAATAATCCATTATATGATGCTAACTCTTCTTTAGATGGTAAAAGTGCTGCATCATACAATGAGAGTCAAGCTACATCTAATTACTTTACAGAAGCTAAATTATCCAGAGAACAAAGCAATGCTAAGACATGTCAAACACTTCAAAATTTAATTGATGATGAAAATACTCCAGAAAAAGAGAAAGAAAAAGCAGCAGAAGAATATAGAAAATTAGCTTTACAGTTGGATCAAGCAAAAAAATTAGAATCAAAACTTAAAGGATATGGTTTTGAGGATGTTATATGCTATATTGAAGGGGATAAAGTTAAAGTATTTGTTAAGACGCAAAATGAGTTAACAGAAAAACAAAGAAAGTTAATTAAAGATGTTGTTATGAGTAGTACCAACATAAAGGATGTAGATATTATAGCAAAGAAATAAATTAGAGCTTCAATTCATAATTTAGATTTTTATCATATATATTATAATGAAAAAAATGCAGCATGTAGATATTTTTATAGTTAATATTAATACAAAATATACGTATATTAAATATAAATATTGCATATTATGAATTGAAGAAATTAGAGTAATCAATTGTAATAAGTCATATTTTCTGATATAATGATTGTAAAAAAATACATTATAACGCAAGTTGATCCGAGGGGGTACCAATATGGATGAGAATGTTATTAATAATTCTGAGATTGGAATAGTTAAGATTTCGGATGATGTTGTCAGTGTTATTGCTAGGATAGCAGCTGATGAAATTAATGGAGTAGTTGGAATGAGTTCGAATGCTGTAGTAGGCTTTGGCCAAATGTTCAGTAGCAAAAAGAATTTATCAAAAGGTGTTAAGGTTAATGTCAAAGATGATGGTGCTGAGATAGATTTATATGTAGTTGTACAATATGGTATAAAAATACATGAGATTTGTGCTAAAGTGCAAAGTAATGTAAAAAAAGCGGTTGAAACAATGACAGGATTAAATGTATTGGCTGTAAATGTGTACGTACAGAATGTTGAACTGCCAAAACAACCTAAACAGGAAGTAACAGAGGAAACTGAGCAAGAAAGTTAATTTTGAATTAGTAAATATAAAGAATACCGTATGGTATTCTTTATATTTATGCAAATAATTTTATATTTTATATAAACAGAAATAATTTTATTTGATATAATGAAAGTGAATTCGTTTTGCTAAAGCAAAACATCGGGACTTCAGGTGGAGACTCTACTCCACTTGAAGCAAAAAGCTTGAATCTCCCATTTATAGAAGTGGAAGTCTTATAGAATTGATAAAATTGATTTTATTAAAGAATAGGGCAATATAATTATTAGGAGGAAAAATATGAATAGAAAAAAATCTAGAGAAGTAGTAATGAAGATACTGTATCAAATGACTATTAATGAAGGAGGACATGAAGAAACTATAAAAAATTACTTTGAGAATTCAGAATATAATATTAAAAACATAGATGTTGAATATATAAAATACATAGTTAAAGGTGTTAGTGATAATGTATATGAGTTAGATAAAAAAATAGAAAGTAAATTAATAAATTGGAAGATAAATAGAATTTCTAAAATTAATCTTTCAATTTTAAGATTGGCTCTTTATGAAATGTTTTATTGTGATGATATTCCAAGAAAAGTTTCTGTTAATGAGGCAATTGAACTTGCAAAAAAATATTCAGATGATAGTTCTCCTAAATTTATAAATGGTATACTTGGAAATTTTGTTGTTGAGTAAAAATTAAAGTTATTTTAATTTTTATAAATTGTAAACAGGTTTATGAAAGGAATGGTATGAAAGTGGGAACTATTTTACGTGGTATAGAATTGGCAAATGAATATAAAAAGAAAATTAGAGAGATAGTGTGTGAAACAAAGGAAAAAGGCATACCAGTTCCGTGTCTTGCAGCAGTACTTGTTGGAAATGATGGTGGCTCTGAAGCTTATGTTAAGAATCAAAAAAGGGTGTGTGAAAAATTGGGAGTTGAACATAAGCTTATTTCTTTTGATAATGATGTTACGGAAGAAGAATTATTGAATACAATAGATGAACTAAATAATGATGTTAATATAAATGGAATAATTATTCAATTTCCACTTCCAAAACATATTAATGCAAAGCATATTATAAAAAAAATACTTCCAAGTAAAGATGTTGATGGTTTGACAGAATTGAATTTTGCAAGATTATATAAAGGAGAAAGGTGTTTTACACCATGTACATCTAGGGCTGTATTAGAGTTAATCAATAAAACTGGTACTAATATTGAGGGAAAGCATGCAGTTGTTGTAGGTAGAAGTGATATAATAGGCAAACCCGTAGCACTGTTGCTTCTTAGAAACAATGCAACTGTAACGATATGTCATTCAAAAACTAGAAACTTAATTGATATATGTAATAATGCTGATATATTGATTTCTTGCATAGGGAAACCAGGTATAATAACAAAAGATTATGTAAAGGAAGGTGCTATAGTAATAGATGTTGGAACAACTAGAGTTGATGGGAAAATAAGAGGAGATGTTGATTTTGAAGAAGTAAAGGAAATAGCTTCATACATAACACCTGTCCCAGGGGGAGTTGGCTCGGTTACTACGACAATGCTAATAATGAATACGTGTGATGCATTTTTATATCAAATGCAAAAAAAGTAAAGTAGGTTGATAGATATATGTTTATTAAAACATTAACAGTAAGCGATATAAGTAAATATATTAAAAAGACATTTGATAATGATTTTATTTTGAGTAATATCAATGTTAAAGGTGAAATTTCTAATCTAAAAATACATAGTAGTGGTCATATTTATTTTTCGCTCAAGGACAATTTAAGTAAAATAAATTGTGTAATGTTTAAAAGAAATGCTGTTGGTTTGGAGTTTATACTTGAGGATGGTATGAAAGTAATTGCAAAAGGTAGTGTTTCTGTATATGAAAAAGAAGGAATATACCAACTGTATTGTGATGAAATAAAGCAAGAAGGGTTAGGTGAACTTTATTTAGAATTTCAGAAATTAAAAAACAAATTGAATGCTCAAGGGTTATTTGATGAAGAGCACAAAAAATATATACCAATTTATCCAAGACGAATAGGAGTGGTTACATCTCCGACAGGAGCAGCTATAAGAGATATAGTAAATGTATCAATAAGAAGAAATACTAATGTTCAATTGTTAATATATCCTAGCTTGGTTCAAGGAAAAGCTGCACCTGATAATATAATAGAAGGCATAAGAACATTAAATCAAGTTGAAGATATTGATGTTATTATTTTGGCAAGAGGAGGAGGCTCAATTGAAGAGCTTTGGGCTTTTAACAATGAGGATTTAGCTTATGAAATATATGCTTCACACAAACCTATTATTACAGGAATTGGTCATGAAACAGATTTTACAATTGCAGATTTTGTAAGTGATAGTAGGGCTTCTACTCCTTCAGCAGCTGCTGAATTAGCAGTACCTTTGTTAGAAGAAATAAATAATAAGATATTAAGTTACAGGGAAATATTGAACAAAAATATGTTGAATTATATTGACAACAAGTATTATGAAGTTGATTTGTTAACTAAGTCGCTGACAATGCTTGCTCCAAGCAATTATATAATTGCTCAATATGACCATATAGATGATTTAAAGAATATGATTTATAATAGTTTTAAATCAAAGTTATTAATAGAGAAAACTAGACTTTCAAAGCAATATTCGTTGCTTAATGCACATAATCCATTAAATATATTGAACAAAGGATATTCAATAATTCAAGATGATAAAGGTAATGTATTGTATGAGGTTTATAATTTTTTAGATACTGAAGAAGTGAATATTACTGTAAAAAATGGAACAGTAAAGGCAAATTTAAATGTTTTGGAGGTAAAAAATGACACATAATAAAGAAAATTATGAAAGCATGATGAGCGAACTAGAAAAAATAGTTAACAAAATGCAAAATGATGAATTAACATTAGATGAATCAATCAAATATTATGAAAAAGGAATTACACTATCAAATAAATTATACAAGATAATAAATGAGGCTGAACGAAAAATTAAAATTATAAATAATTCAGAAGAGCAAGATTTCAATGTTTAACTTTCAAATAGAGGTGTGTTTATGGAATATGAGTTTTTGAAACAAGAAATAAATGATTGGCTTAATGGCTACTTTGCTAACAAAGGCACGTATGAGAAGATTGTTTTTGAAGCTATGAGTTATAGTTTGAATAATACCGGCAAGAGAATAAGACCTATATTAATGCTTTTAACATATGGAATGTATAAGGAAAATTATAAAGATATAATTCCTTTTGCATGTGCTCTTGAAATGATACATACATATTCTCTTATTCATGATGATCTTCCATGTATGGATGATGATGATTTAAGGAGAGGAAAACTTACAAATCATAAAGTTTATGGTGAAGCAATAGCTACTCTTGCTGGTGATGCTTTGTTAAATGAAGCATTTAATGTTATGCTAAAAGAATGTTTATGTGGAGATATTTCAAAAATTAAAGCAACTTATATAATTTCTAAAAGCGCTTCTGCTTATGGTATGATAGGTGGACAGATAGTAGATATTTTAAGCGAAGGAAAAGCTATTTCTGAAGATGAATTGAGATTTATGCACAAAAAGAAGACAGGTGAGCTCATTAAGGCTGCTCTTTTAGCAGGTGCTGTATTAGCAGAAGCTAGTGATTGTGATATAAAACTTATTGAGCAATTTGGAGAAAATTTAGGATTAGCTTTTCAAATTAAGGATGATATACTAGATGTGATTGGAAATAGTGATAAGCTTGGTAAGAAAACTAATAGTGATTTTATTAATAAAAAAGTTACTTTTGTATCTTTGTATGGATTAGAAAAGTGTAAGCTAATGCTTGATAGCATTAATGATGAATGCTTAGAAGTTCTGAAAAGATTACGAAAAGATACTAATGAACTAGAAAAAATTACAGTATTTCTATTTAATAGAGATTTTTAGTCTTATTTTTAAAATATTATCTTTGAATAATTATGATTGATATGTTATAATGTTTGAGAAAAAAATGGTGCAGTATCCTAGTCAGGTAACTAACTTTTAAGGCGGGGCTAAAAATCCGCCAAAGGGCACATCGATGAAGCTTCTGGTGCTGGCTTTTGACGCCCAGTCAAGGGCTTGTGCTGGGAGTAAGGAGTTGGGGCAGCCGCAACGGCATGCGCAACTGACCCTACCTCCGCGGAGACCATAACTTGTGGAATGGGCTAGATACCTATTCTACGATTATGGATTAAACCTGCAATGTGGTGAAGAGCTATGTGCAGTGTAGCCTGCCTTGAGTGGGGTAGGTAGAGGAGAAACGTTTAATAGCTGAAACCTATCCTGCAAAAGAGGCTAAGAAGTTAGCCAACTGTTGAGGAAAGCTCCTAGGCTGTTCATATTTTGATGAGGAATACTAAGGATTGCAGTGCGGACTAAGTGGTAATCCAGTACCATAGTTTTGGCAACACTATGGATAAAATTTTAAAGGGAAACCGTCAAGATGGTGACATTTTGATAATTTTATGGGAAATCCGACTGGACCTAAGACGCAAAATTTACTTAGTATTCCACCATTTTTATTATTTTGGAGGATTAATTTGTGTTTATAAAAAATTCTAGAAAGAAAGTTAACAATAAAAAGAAAGGAAGCTACAAAAGTACTATTAGTAATACTAAATGGATAGTACTTATAATAATTTGGACTTTGCTAATTGGAGGAAGTATATCTTTATTGTCAGACACGCTACTAAGTGAAGCTAGTTTATTAGTAGCTTTTGTTATATTGATTATTATTGTTTTAATTGGTGTAATATTTGATACGATTGGAATGGCGGTAACAGCAGCTAATGAAGTTCCTTTTCATGCAATGGCAGCTAAGAAAGTAGAAGGGGCTAAGACTGCTGTAAAATTAGTTAGAAATGCCGATAAAGTGTCTAATTTTTGCAATGATGTTATTGGTGACATTTGTGGTATTGTGAGTGGAGCAGCAGGGGCAATAATAGTAGTTAAAATACTAGTATATTTACCGAATTCAAAGGAGACATTTAAAGCAAATTTATTAAGTGCTGCTGTAGGTTCTTTTATTGCTGCTGCTACTATTGGTGGAAAAGCAATTGGAAAGACTTTGGCTATTAAGAATTCAAATAAAATAGTTTTCGAAGTTGCCAAATTAATATATTTTATTAAAAAGGACAGATGATTATGAAAAATATTATCGATAATTTTAATGGACCACATGATGTGAACAATATGAATGTGAATGAATTGGAACTATTTGCAACTGAAATAAGGCAATTCTTAATAGATAAGGTATCTAAGACAGGTGGACATTTGGCTTCTAATTTAGGTGTTGTTGAATTAACATTAAGTTTGTTAAAAGTATTTAATATGGAAAAAGATAAATTAATATGGGATGTTGGGCATCAAGCTTATGTATATAAAATATTGACAGGTAGAAAAGAACAATTTGACACGTTGAGATGCTTTGGTGGTTTAAGTGGATTCTTAAAAAGGGAAGAAAGTAAATATGATCAATTTGAAGCTGGACATAGTAGTACATCATTATCAGCTGGATTAGGATTTGCACTGGCTAGAGATTTGAAAAAAGAAAATTATGAAGTTATTTCAATAATAGGTGACGGTGCATTGACAGGAGGAATGGCTCTTGAGGCATTAAATGATATAGGATATAGGAAAACTAAAATTGTAATTGTATTAAATGATAATAATATGTCTATAGCTGAAAATGTTGGAGGGATTGCTACTTATTTAAGCAAATTAAGAGTGGGACCAAAATATAATAAGATTAAAAATGATGTTAATTCGACTTTAATGAAAATTCCTACTGTTGGTAAAGGAGTAGCGAATTCGATACATAGGATAAAGAATGGTTTAAAGCAAATTGTAGTGGAAAAAATGTTTTTTGAAGATATTGGTATTAAGTATATTGGACCTATAGATGGACATAATATCCGAGAAATAACTGATGTGCTTTCAATGGTAAAAAATATTGATGGACCAGTATTAATACACACAATAACAAAAAAAGGTAAGGGTTATGAATTTGCTGAAAAAAATCCAAATAAGTTTCATGGAATTGGACCTTTTGATTGTTCAAGTGGCAAGGTAACGGTAAGCTCAAAAAACTCGTATTCAAAAGCATTTGGTGAAGAAATGGTTAGGCTAGGTGAAAAACACAAGAATCTTGTAGCAATAACAGCAGCTATGCCTGATGGTACTGGATTAAATAAATTTTCTAAGATATATAAGAATAGATTTTTTGATGTTGGAATTGCTGAACAGCATGCAGTAACACTAGCCGCGGGAATGGCGAGTCAAGGATTGAAGCCTGTTTTTGCAGTATATTCAACTTTTTTACAAAGAGCATATGATCAGGTGCTTCATGATGTGTGCATGCAAAATTTGCCAGTTATTTTTGCAATAGATAGAGCAGGTATAGTTGGAGAAGATGGTGAAACGCATCAAGGTGTATTTGATTTGTCTTATCTTTCCCATATGCCTAACATGACTATTTTGGCACCTAAATGTATTGATGAACTTAAAACTATGCTGAATTGGGCTATTGTTCAAGATTATCCTATAGCGATTAGATATCCAAGAGGTGGAGATAATTTAAATGTTAGTTTATCACCATTAAAAGATTTTAAATTAGGTAAATGGGAAGTATTATATGGTGAGGGAAATATAACATTGATTGCTACTGGCAAGATGGTTCAAGTTGCAGTATTAGTTAAGGAAAAATTGGAAACTATGAATATACAGGCAGCTGTTATAAATGCTTGGTCTATAAAACCTATTGATAAATCTATAGTAAAAGAAATTGTAAGCAAAGGGAAGACTATAGTTACTTTAGAAGATAATGTTATAAGAGGTGGTTTCGGCTCTCAAGTATTAGAGTATGCTAATACAATTAATAATAGTTGTAAAGTTATTAATTTAGGATTTAATGATGAGTTTATTCCACATGGAAAAGTAGATTTATTATTCAAGGTATATGAGTTAGATGTTCAGGGAATTGTAAGAAAAATAATCAGCAATTTGAGTTAATGGAGTTGTAGGAGATAAAAATATGACAGATACAAAAGAGAGATTGGATGTTTTATTATTAAAAAGAGGTTTTTTTAATTCTAGAGAAAGAGCTAGAGAGAATATACTTTCAGGAAAAATATTTGTAAACGATATTCCTGTTACAAAATGTGGAAAGAAAATTGATGTAGATGCATTAATAGATTTCCGAGGGAAAACTTTACCGTATGTTAGTAGAGGTGGGCTTAAACTTGAAAAGGCACTAAAGAGCTTCAATATTAGTTTAGAAGATAAGATTTGTATTGACATTGGTGCATCCACAGGTGGCTTTACAGATTGTATGCTACAAAATGGTGCTTTAAAGGTTTATGCCATAGATGTAGGTAAAAATCAATTGCATGACAAATTATTACAAGATTCAAGAGTTGTTTCACTAGAAAATACTAATGCGAGGTATATGAGTATTGATGATATAGGGGAGTATTGTGATTTTGCATCAGTGGATGTATCTTTTATATCGTTGACTAAAGTAATACCAAGTGTTATAAAATTACTGAATGTTGATTGTGATATTGTAGTTTTAATAAAACCTCAATTTGAAGCTGGTAAAACACATATTAATAAAAAAGGTGTTGTAAAGAATAAAAATGTACATAAAGATGTAATTAATAATATTATTTCTTTTACTACTGATATTGGCTTGAGCATTAGAGGATTAAATTATTCTCCAGTTAAAGGTCCAAATGGGAATATTGAATATTTATTATGTTTAACTAAAAATAAAAATTTTGATTCAAGCTTTTCAATTAGGAATATTAACTTAATTGTAGATAAAGCACATGATAAATTATAATGGGTGATATATTATGAAAAAAATAGGGATTAGTGTCAATACAACAAAAGATACGCAAGGGAAAGTGCTAGAGTATGTTATTAAATGCATCAAAAATAACATTAAAAATCCGCACATTGAAGTATTTGAAGACGGAATTATTAAGGAAGAAGATATTGTTGAACTTGAAATGTTGATTGTACTTGGTGGTGATGGTACAATTCTTAGAGCATCAAGAGCAATTGGAGATATTGATATTCCCATTTTGGGTGTTAATATTGGTCATCTTGGATTTTTGGCAAGTGTTGAGATTACAGAATTTGAGAATGCTATAGATAAAATTGTGAAAGGTAAATATCATATAGAAAATAGAATGATGTTAAAGTGCAATATATATAAATATGGAAAAGTTCGAAAAGAATTAGAGTTTTCTGCGTTAAATGATATTGTTATTACCAAAGGAACTTTGTCTAGAATAGTTGAATTTGATATAGAAATTAATAATAGTTTCTATACAAATTTTAATTCTGATGGGGTTATTATTTCTACACCAACAGGTTCTACTGCATATTCTCTTTCAGCTGGAGGACCGTTAATATATCCGACGATGAATGTTATTTCTATAACACCTATTTGCCCTCACACTCTTGCTATGCGTACATTGATAGTTGATGAAAAATCTAATATTAGAGTCAAGGTAAATGGAACTAACAACAATAACGATGTGTTTTTGACTATTGATGGTCAAGAAGTAATTAGATTTGAAGATGGTTATGAGGTAAACATTGAAGTTAATGATAAAAAATGTAGATTAATTAAATTAGAGTCTTATAATTATTTTAATATATTGAGAAATAAAATCATATCAAAAAATCGATGATTTGAGGGTGAAAATAATGAAAACTGAGAGACATGCTAGAATACTCGAAATAATTAATAGTATGGATATAGAAACTCAAGAAGAATTAGCTAAACAACTAAAATTTAAAGGAATTGATGTAAAGCAATCGACATTGTCACGTGACATAAAAGAACTTAGGCTAACGAAAGTTCTATCAGATAATAAAAAATACAAGTATGCATCTATAGCACATAAAAATAATGTAAAGTCTGATAAACTTATAAAAATTTTTTCACAAACTGTCGTTAATGTAGAAAAGATTAATAATTTTATTGTTATAAAAACTATATCAGGTTCTGCCTCTGCGGCAGCAGAAGTATTGGATTCGTTAAATTTAGAAGGCATGGCAGGATGCATAGCAGGCGATAATACTATTTTTGTATTGATGAGGAATGATGAGCAAGCACAAATAATGGTGAGCAAAATTATAAAATTGATGAATGATTAGTTTTTGTATTTTGGATTTTTATGAAATATAAGTTGTAAAATAGGAGGAAATATATGCTTTTACAGTTAAATATTAAAAATTTTGCTCTTATAGAAGAATTGAGTATAGAATTTGATAGGGGATTTAATGTGTTTACAGGAGAAACTGGTTCTGGTAAGTCTATATTAATTGATGCAATAAGTTATGTATTGGGTGAAAAATTCAATAAAAATTGCATTAGAACTGGTAAAGAAAAAACATATGTGGAAGGAATTTTTACTATTGATAATGAGGAAATTAAAATTTTTTTAGATAAAAATGGTATTGATTATGATGATTTAATAATCATAAGTAGAGAAACATTTAGGTCTGGGCGAAGTATTGCCAAAATAAATGGAAAATCATTAATACTTTCCCAAATAAGAAAAATTGCATCGGTTTTAATGGATATTCATGGACAACATAATAATCAACATTTACTTAATCCAAGTAAGCATATTATGTACTTGGATTGGTATGGAAAAAATGAGCTTAAAGAGTATTTAACTGAATATGAAGAAAATTATAATTTGAATAAGGAAATTGAAAAAAAAATTCGTAATTATGAATCACAAAAAGGAGAAGCAAATAAAAAATTAGAATTTATTAAATATCAGATTCAAGACATTGATAGTGCTAATTTAAAAGAATGTGAAGAAGAAGAATTAAAATCCAAATTTTTGATGTTATCAAATGCAGAAAAGCTAGATGAAGTATTAAATAGATGTCATGAAATATTATATAATAGTACTGATTCATTCAAATCGGTTTATGATAACTTAGATAGTGTTATAAGGGAACTTAAGAGCATTGAAACATATTCAAAAGATGTTAAAGGCATAATAGAATTATTGGAGAATAGTTACTATAATGTTGAACAAAGTATTAATGATATTTCAGAAATAAGAAATACTGTTTACTATGATAAGAATGAAATCGACTATGTTAATGAAAGATTATATAAGATAGAACGGTATAAAAACAAATACGGAGAGAATATTAAGGATATATTGGATTATAGAAAAAAATTAGAAAATGAATATTATGAAATTGAAAATAGCATAGATATTGTTAGAAATTTAAGACAAAAAAAGAAAGATATAGATGATATTTTGAAAAAACAAGCCAAGAAACTTCATGAAACACGATGTTTAGTTGCTTCTAAATTAGAAAAAAGAATTCATGAAGAGTTGAATTTTATAGGGTTAGAGAAATCAAAAATAAAAATAAATGTTGTTTCGGAATCAAATTATAATAGCAGAGGTTGTGATAATGTTAAATTCTATATATCTACGAATCCAGGAGAACCATTAAAACCATTAGAGAGTGTAATTTCTGGTGGAGAACTATCGAGAATTATGTTAGCATTAAAGACAGTATTTATTGAAAATGATAATATACCAACAGTTATTTTTGATGAAATAGATACTGGTATAAGTGGAAGAATTGCACAATGTGTTGGTGAAAAAATGTATCAGATATCAAGAATCCATCAAGTATTTTGTATAACTCATCTACCACAAATAGCAAGTATGTCAGATCATAATTATTTAGTTAGTAAAAAAATAAGGAATAATAAGGCATATACTCTTGTTACTAAAATGACTAATCTTGAAAAATTAAATTCAATTGCAAAAATGATTGGAGGAAGTGATATAACCGATTTAGCTATAGAGCATTCAAAAGAAATGATAGGTATAGCTAAAGAAAAAAAGAAAAAATTTGCAAAGTCATGATTAATATGAATTATGGTTTTATTGATTCTATAAGACTCCCACTTCTACAAGTGGGAGTCTTAAGCTTTTTGTTTTAGATGAAGTAGAGTCTCCACTTGAAGTCTCGATGTTTTGTTTTAGCAAAACGAGTTCACTATTTTACCTATAAAGTTTTAATAATAAAATTCTTTGGTACTAATTCAAATTATATTGTAGCATAATATACCTCTTTATTGGGAAATTTAAATTTAACAAAAGAAAATTGGGGGGGAAATCAATTATGAAAATAAAGCAAAAAATGATAAATTATTTTTTATTTCCTATTCTGATTTTTGGAATATTTAATTTATTGTACTGTTATAAAGAATTTAATATGATTCATAAAGAATATTCATCTAATGAAATGATGTGCTTTTTAAACAAAAAAAATAATTCTAAAAAAAATTTTTTTAGAACAAAAGTTAATTATAAGCACATTGCAAACAAAGCTAATATAAAACGTTCAAACTCAAAATCAATAAAAGATGTTAGATTATATCCTGGAGGACAGCCTGTTGGTATTAAAATAAATACAAAGGGTGTTTTAGTTGTTGGAATTTCTGATATAAAAACAGATGTGGGTATAAAAGACAGTCCTGCTGCTTTAGCTGGAATTGAGATAGGTGATACTATTTTAAAGATTAATAATGAGAAAATAAACGATTCTGAAGATGTTTCAAGAGTGATTAATTATAATAAAAATAAGGAAATAGATATTCAAATAGAAAGGAATAGTGAAATTTTAACAAAGAAAATAAAGCCTGTAAAAAACATATCTGATGGCCAATATAAGATTGGATTATGGATAAGGGACAGTACTTCAGGAATTGGAACATTAACATATTACAGTCCAAATAACCATGAATTTGCAGCTCTAGGACACGGAATAACCGATATAGATACAGGAAAAATAATGAGCGTAAGAGATGGCGATATAGTCCCATCAACAATACTATCGGTGAAAAAAGGTGTAAGAGGAGTTCCAGGTGAACTAAGAGGTATATTTACTAGCGAAGATAAGTCATTAGGTAGTATAAAAATGAATACTGAATGTGGTATATTTGGAGTGGCAAAAACTAATATATATAATCCTGTTTTTAACACACCATTATCTGTTGCTTTGAAAAATGAAGTAAAAATAGGAAAAGCTCAAATAATAACAACAATTGATGGAAGTGTTCCTAAATTGTATGATATTGAAATAGAGAAGTTAATTAAACAGAACAAGCCATCATCTAAGAGTATGATAATAAGAATTGTTGATAAAGAATTACTAGAAAAAACGGGTGGAATAGTTCAAGGAATGAGTGGAAGTCCAATTATTCAAGATGGCAAAATTGTAGGTGCTGTAACCCATGTACTAGTGAATAGACCAGATGTAGGTTATGGAATATATATAGAATGGATGCTCAGAGATTCTGGTATTTTGATGTCAGTCAATTAAAAATAAAAATCGTAAAGCATAAAAATATTCCAAGAAGTATAGTGCATATTATCTTTTTTGGAATATTTTTATAATAAAAAGTATAAATTCGTTTTTTTAGAAGGAATTATGACTTTTATGTAGAATACTATGATTGTTAGTATATGGAATTTGGAATTTGAAATTGAAATTCAAAATTTAGCATATTAATTTAGGAATTTATTACAAAGGGGAGTTTTTTATGGAAGAGTCGAGAATAAGAGTTTTAATTGCAGATGATAATCAGGAATTTTGCAATATTTTAAGTGATTATTTATTAACACAAAGGGATATTCTTGTTGTGGGCATTGCAAAAGATGGTATTGAAGCTTTAAAACTTATTGAAGAAAAAAAGCCTGATCTTGTTGTTTTGGATATTATAATGCCTCAATTAGATGGTTTAGGTGTACTAGAAAAATTACATACTATGGAACTTGATTCATTACCTAAGATTATAGTTCTTTCTGCTGTTGGACAAGACAAAATAACTCAGAGGGCGATAACATTGGGTGCGGATTATTACGTTGTAAAGCCTTTTGATATGGATGTATTTACAAAAAGAATTCGACAAATGTATAATAATACAATATCTAGTATTAGTGAAAATGTCACAAAAACGGTGCATATTGATAGCGTTGAAAGAGTAAATGTGAGTGACAAAAATAAGGTTTTTGATTTAGAAGCTGAAATAACAAATATTATTCATGAAATTGGTGTGCCAGCACATATAAAAGGATACATGTATTTAAGAGATGCTATTACAATGGTTGTTAATAATATGGAATTATTGTCTGCTGTTACAAAGCAATTGTATCCATCAATTGCTAAGAAATATAATACTACTGCAAGTAGGGTTGAAAGAGCAATAAGACACGCTATAGAAGTTGCTTGGAACAGAGGGCAAGTTGATACCATTGACAAGTTATTTGGTTATACTGTGCATAATACCAAAGGGAAGCCAACTAATTCTGAGTTTATTGCAATGGTAGCTGATAAGTTAAGATTAGAAAATAGGGTGAGTTAGATATATAAGGTGCCTATATGCAGATGCATATAGGTTTTATATTTTTGCATATAACCTTCCTGATTAACATAAATATTTAAATAAGATTGATTAGGGAGGATTGCTATGGTTACTCAAAATAAAAATTTTGTATTATTAAAGGAACATATTAAGAACAATATTGTTTTATATTCTATTTCTGTGTTTTGTGTTTTAATAGGAATAGTATTGGGTGTTAATGCCGTTAAACATACTGATAATACTAATAGAATAATTTTAAATTTAAATAATTATATTAACATATTCAGAAACGATACATTTACATTCAAAAATTTGTTTTTGAATACTTTGTTAGTATATTTACCTTTTGTAATATATATTTGGATTTTTGGGTTTACAATTCTCGGAATACCATTCACAATATTATTAGATGCGTATAAAGGATACACTGTAGGTTTCACTTTTCATTTTTTACTTTTGCTATCAGTTTATAAATATAAATGGATAGTGTTGATGCTTATCATATTTCAAAATGTTATTTTTATACCTAGTATAGTGATTTTTTCTGTTATTTCAATGCGCTTTTCATTAAAAGTTAATTTTAAAAATATGAATAAAAATAAATCACAAAGTTTTATTAGTCAAGTTGTTTCATATTTCATTATATTTATAATAATATTTTGTTTAATGTCAATAGGATTTTTAGTAGAAGCTTTAATAGCTAGTATTTCTGTGGATATATTAGCCAAAAATTTAATGTATTGAAATAATAATGAAAAAATATTGTTAAGAATTTAAATTTACTAGACAACTATTTATGAAAATAGTAAAATAATATTTACAAGTTATCGTAATATATTAATATTAGTACTATAAAATGTATAGAATGATAGTATATATATATGTAAATAATACTAATGGAATGTTGAAATTATATTTTTAGCACAATAATTTATTGTTAGAAAGGAGTTGAGAAACATTGAACAACAGAATAACATTGTGTTTTTTAATAATGTTGTTCAATGTAAAAGTTATGACAAATAGAGTGATACTTATAGTGTTAGATAGTGTTGGTATGGGGGAACTTCCAGATTCTTCAGAATATGGAGATAAAGGCAGTAATACTATTGGAAATATTTCAAAAAAAATTGGTGGATTGAAGTTGTCTAATTTAGAAAAAATAGGATTAGGTAATATTGATGGTATGGTTGGCATAGAAAAATGTGAACATGCAATTGGTGCATATGGAAGATGTGCAGAATTATCAAAAGGTAAAGATACTATAACCGGACATTGGGAGATGTCAGGTGTTATTTTAAATACTCCCTTAAATACTTATCCTAATGGTTTTCCTGATGATATAATAAAAGAATTTGAAGAAAAGATAGGTACAAAAGTTTTAGGAAATAAAGTTGCTTCAGGTACAGAAATAATTAAAGAATTAGGTGAAGAACATCAGAAAACCGGATATCCTATTGTATATACATCTGCTGATAGTGTTTTTCAGATTGCGGCACATGAAGATGTAATTCCCCTCGAAAAATTATATGATATGTGTATGATTGCAAGGAAAATGTTAGTTGGTGATAAAATGGTAGGAAGGGTAATTGCAAGACCATTTATTGGTGACAAAGGTGAATACACAAGGACTGCAAATAGGCACGATTATGCCATCGATCCATTTGATAAAACAATACTTGAGTACATAAGTGAAAAAGATTTAAGTGTGATGGCAGTAGGTAAGATTGAGGATATATTTAATGGAAAAGGAATTACAGATGCTGTTCATACAAAGGGAAATATGGATGGGGTTGATAAAACTTTAGAATACATTAAGACTAACAAAGCAGGGTTGATATTTACTAATCTTGTTGATTTTGATATGAAATATGGTCATAGAAATAATGTTAAAGGTTATGCAAATGCTCTTGTTGAATTTGATAATAGACTTCCAGAAATAATAGATGCTATGTCGGAACAAGATATTTTAATAATAACGGCTGATCATGGTTGTGACCCTACAACAAGCAGTACAGACCATTCAAGAGAGTATATTCCAGTTTTGATTTATGGTTCACAAATAAAACCAAATGTAAATATAGGTACAAGAAAATGTTTTTGTGATATAGGAAAAACTATTCTTGATGTGTTGAATGTTGAAAATGAATTAAATGGTGAAAGTTTCAAAGAAGTAATTTTACCAGATGATAACTAAGTATAGAAATTAATATTCATAGTGAACTCGTTTTGCTAGAGCAAAACATCGGGACTTTAGGTGGAGACTCTACTTCACCTGAAGCAAAGAGTTTGAATCTCCCACTTATAAAAGTGGGAGTCTTATAGAATCGATAAAATTTAATTTAAAAAAAACAGGAGGATGAATGCTAAAATGAATTTATTAAAGATAAAAGAAAGTGTTAATTATATAAAAAATATTATTAAGGAACAACCAGAAATTGGGGCAATACTAGGATCAGGGCTTGGTGTTATGGCAGATAGTTTAGAGGACAAAATAATAATCAAGTATTCAGATGTTCCTAATATGCCAAATTCTACTGTTAAAGGTCATGCAGGTCAATTTGTTTATGGTAAATTAAATGGTAAGAAAGTAATTATGATGCAAGGAAGATTTCATTATTATGAAGGAAATTCGATGGAGTTATTAGGATTACCTGTTTACATAATGAAATATTTAGGGGTTGAAAAATTAATAGTTACTAATGCAGCAGGAGGTGTTAATACAGAATACTCTGCTGGAGATTTGATGATAATAAAAGATCATATAAACTTTTCATTTAACAATCCATTGATTGGACAAAATGATGAAGAAATTGGACCAAGATTTCCAGATATGTCTACTGCATATGATAGAGAACTTATTAAACTTGCAGAAAATACAGCAAAAAAATTGAATATAGATATTAAAAAAGGAACATATTTTATGATGACTGGTCCTTCATATGAAACACCAGCAGAAATTAGAATGATTAGGATATTAGGAGGAGATGCAGTTGGTATGTCAACTGTGCCAGAGGTAGTAGCAGCTAATCATTGTGGTATGAAGGTATTGGGAATTTCATGTATTACAAATATGGCGGCAGGAATATTAGAACAACCACTAAATCATGCAGAGGTAATTGAAACGTCTAATAAAGTTAGGAGTATATTTGTTGATTTTGTATCTGAATTGATAAAAAATATGTAAATTAGGAGGGTGTATTATGAGTCTTATAAATAAAATTAAATATGCTGCAGATTATATTAGAAATATATACTCTGGTAAAATTGATGTTGCCGTAATATTAGGTTCAGGATTAGGTTCTTTAGTAGAATATATTGATAATAAAGTTGTAATAAAATATTCTGATATACCAAATTTTCCTAAATCTACAGTGAAGGGTCATGCTGGAGAATTGATTATAGGTGATTTAGAGGGGAAAAAAGTACTGGCTATGAATGGTAGATTTCATTATTATGAAGGATATAGCATGGAAACAGTCACATTCCCTGTTAGAGTAATTAAGTTCTTAGGAGTGGAAAAATTGATTGTTACGAATGCGGCTGGGGGAATGAATCCAGAATTTGAACCAGCAGACTTAATGATTATAACTGATCATATAAATATGATTGGAGATAATCCATTAATAGGACCAAATTATGATGAATTAGGAACAAGGTTCCCAGATATGTCCAATGCATATGATAAACACTTAATTAAACTTGCTAAGAATTGTGCTAAAAGATTACATATAGATATTAAAGAAGGTATTTATATACCTGTTTCAGGACCAAATTATGAAACACCAGCAGAATTGAAAATGCTTAGAACTATTGGTGGAGATGCTGTAGGTATGTCAACTGTACCTGAAGTTATTGTAGCTAATCACATGGAAATGAAAGTATTAGGTGTATCGTGTATAACTGATATGGCACTTGCTGATGAATTAGAACCATTAGAACATTCAAAAGTTGTTGAGACTGCAAATAGGGCACAAAAGAAATTTGTTAATTTGGTAAAAGAGGTTATAAAAGAACTTTAATTTTCAAAAATATAGGTTAAATTACATGTTGTGAGGAGTTGATATAATGAGAATGTATGATTTGATTCTCAAAAAAAGAAATGGTGAAGAATTAACTACAGATGAAATAAATTATTTTATTAAAAACTACACACAAGGAAATATACCTGATTATCAAGTTTCTGCGTTGCTAATGGCTATATTTTTTCAAAAAATGACTGAGAGAGAGACAGTTGACTTAACAATGGCTATGGTTAATTCAGGAGATATATTGGATTTGTCTGAAATAGAAGGTATTAAAGTTGATAAGCACAGTACTGGTGGAGTAGGCGATACTACTACATTAGTTTTGGCACCCATGGTTGCATCACTAGGAATACCAGTAGCTAAGATGTCAGGTAGAGGATTAGGTCATACTGGAGGTACAATAGATAAATTAGAATCATTCGAAGGATTTTCCGTTGAGATGGGTGAAGATGAGTTTATAAGTAATGTTAATATGCATAAAATAGCTGTTGGCGGACAAACAGGGGTACTTGCACCAGCAGATAAAAAATTGTATGCTCTAAGGGATGTTACTGCAACGGTTGATAATATTTCTCTTATTGCTTCGAGTATTATGAGTAAAAAAATAGCAGCAGGTGCTGATGCCATTGTACTTGATGTAAAAGTTGGAGATGGTGCATTTATGAAAACTGCAAAAGAGGCTAAAGCATTAGCAGAAGAAATGGTTAAAATAGGAAATGGAGTCGGAAGAAAAACTAGAGCTGTTATTTCTGATATGGATCAGCCATTGGGTTTTGCCATAGGAAATGCATTGGAAGTAAAAGAGGCTATTAGTACATTGAAAGGTGAAGGGCCTACTGATTTACTTGAATTATGTTTAACATTAGGCAGCAATATGGTAGTTCTTGCAAAAAAAGCTGAAGATTTGAATCAAGCTAGAAAAATGTTAATGGATACTATATCTAGTGGAAGTGCTTTAGCAAAATTAAAAGAGTTCATAGATGCACAAGGTGGGAATTCATCATTTGTTGATTTCCCAGATAAACTACCTAAAGCAAAATATATTATTCCAGTTGAAAGCGACAGAGATGGTGTTGTTGAAAAAATTAATGCTCAAAATATGGGATTAATCGCTATGGAGCTTGGAGCTGGTCGAGCTACGAAAGAGAGCAAAATTGATTTAGCTGTTGGTATTGTGTTAAATAAAAAAAGAGGAGATAAAATAAGTAAAGGTGATATATTAGCATATGTTCATGCAAATGATATTGAAAAGGCTAAAAAAGCTAAACAACAAATAATAAAGAATTTTGTCATTAGTAAAAATTATATAAATAATATTCCTTTGATATATAATATAATTAAATAGTTTTGTATTTTGTCTGGCATTTGTTATCGTCAGACATTCTATTTTTTTGATAATTACTATATAAAAAGATTTGTGATAATAAAACGTTAATTTGGTAAAAATAATTATGAAAAATACTTAAGAGGAGGCTGTATGTAATGAAATCAAAATTGAATATTTGGTTATTATTATTAACTTTTTCAGTAAATATTTTTATTGGCCCAATTAAGGTTTATGCTGATGAAAAAGCTAACAGCGATGGTTCTATAAAAATTGAAGCTAAATCTGCTTTGCTAATGGAACCAAATAGCGGTAAAATAATTTATGAATACAATTCTCATAAAAAATTTGCACCTGCATCTGTGACTAAAATAATGGTTATGCTTTTAACTATGGAGGCAATTGATAGTGGTAATATAAAAATGAGTGATAAAGTAACTGTAAGTGAAAATGCTAAGAAAATGGGTGGAAGTTCAATGCTTCTAGATACTGGTGAAATACGAACGGTTGAGGAACTAATAAAGGGTGTAGGTATTGCTTCAGGTAATGACGCAGCCGTTGCAATAGCTGAATATATTGCAGGTAGTGAAGAAGCTTTTGTAGATATGATGAATAAAAGAGCAACTGAATTAGGAATGAAAGATACAACATTTAAAAATTGTACCGGCCTATCTGCAGAGGGACACTTGACTACTGCCTATGATATATCTATAATGTCTAGGGAGTTATTAAAACATCCTGCTATTTTGAAATATACGGGTACTTATATGGAAACTATTTCTGAAGGAAGAAAAACACCAATAGGGTTAGTAAACCATAATAAATTAGTTAGGTTTTTTAAAGGATGTGATGGTTTAAAAACCGGTTTCACAAGTGAAGCTAAATATTGTATATCTGCAACTGCTAAAAGAAATAATGTTAGAATGTTGGCAGTTATTATGGGTGCACCAACATATAAAATTAGGAATAAAGAAGCATCTATGCTAATGAATTATGGCTTTTCTAAATTTGAATACAAAAAATTAGTTAATAAGGATAATGATATAGAAAGAGTTATTTTCAACAAAAAAGGAGATAAATTTTTTATAGCCAAAGCAAGTAGCGATTTGGCAATTGCCGTTGAACGAGGAAAAGATAATAAAGTTACGTACAAATGTCATATTGATAAGGATAAAAAATTCTACAAGAAAGGTGAAATGGTAGGATATTGCGAAGTATATTTAAATGGAATGCATATAGGGAATATAGATTTATATTCTGATAGAGATTTGAAAGTTGGAGGTTTTATGCAAAATATATTAATAAATTTGAATAGTTTATTTGATTTTTCAATTTAGTATATTTTGATGTTCGACACGATTAACTGTATATGATAGAATGAATTATGGCTACATCATCGGTCACTGGCTGTTTGTTAATGTTTTTGTTTGCCAGTGTCCTTATAAAGTATTGAGGAGAGAAGTTTATGGCTTTGAGCATTAAAACACAAAATTTTGAGGGACCATTTGATTTATTACTTCATTTGATTAAGAAAGATAAAATGAATATATATGATATTAGAATATGTGAAATAACGAATCAGTATTTAGAATTATTAAAGAAAATGAAGGAACTCGATTTGGAGATTGCTTCAGAGTTTATTGTTATGGCATCAATTCTCTTAGAATTAAAATCTAAAGAATTATTACCTAAAAGTGAAAAAACAAATAAGGATGAAAGCGATGGAGAAGATACTAAACAACGTCTTATAGAAAAACTTATTGAATATAAAAAGATTAAGAATGCAGCTGTATTTTTAAAAGAAAGACTTGACAAAAAAGAAATGATGTTTGCAAAAAAAGCAGAGATTATTGAAGATAAAAACGAAGCTGAGGTGGATGAAATATTAAAAAATGTAAACCTCATTCAGCTATATAATTTATATAATGAAATAATATTTTTATTTCAAAGTAAGATTAATGTTGAAAATAAGATACAAAAAGAAATTCCTTTAGACTTATATAAAATAGATGATAAAATTAATGAATTAACTGATTATATAAACAAAAATAAAAGGGGTAAATTTTCATCTATAATAAGAGAATGCTCATGTAAAATAGAAATAATTGTTACTTTTTTAGCATTACTTGAGATGATTAAGTTTAGAAATATAAGCATTGTTCAGGAAAATAACTTTAAAGAAATATATTTTGAAAGGACACAAGAGAATGAGTGATGAATATTTTAGTCAAATAGAGATTGAAGGAATTACAAATAAAACAAAATATTTTTCAGTTATTGAATCTTTACTGTTTGTTTCAGGAGATTCTCTTAAATTGAAAGATATATCTAAAATAATAGAGTGCAGTGATAGTTTTACTAAAAAACTTATGGACGAGCTTATATATTTATATGAGGTAGACAATAGTAGAGGTATAAAGATAATAAGAATTAATAATTCATATCAGTTGGTTACTAAGGCTAATAATAGCACTTTTATAAAAAAACTTCTCAATAAGAATAGCAGACAGTCTCTTTCGCAAGCAGCACTAGAAACACTTGCTATTATTGCGTATAAACAGCCTATTACAAAACTTGAAATTGATGAAATAAGAGGAGTAAAAAGTGATAGAGCTATAACCACATTATTGAATAAAAAATTAATAAAAGAAAATGGTAAGCTTGATGTACCGGGTAGACCTTTTCTTTATATAACTAGCGAAGAATTCTTAAAACATTTTCAGCTGGAAAATTTAAATCAGATGCCAAAATTAGAAAGTTTTGATGTTAGTGATGATAACATTGGTAAAAATATAGATAAGTATATCGAAAAAACACTCCATCATAAATAGATGGAGTGTTTTTTATGAGTTATTTGATTTTTTATTGGAGAAATCTTTTAGTATATCTAATATTTGAGGGATACTATCAACTAATCTATCGTAAGTATTAGTTTGATCAACTGGTAATAATCTAATAGAATCTTTTTTGACTACTAAAAATGCGACTGGTTTAACTGTTACACCTGCGCCTGAACCTCCACCAAATGGATATTTTTCATCTGCTTTTTCTTTGTTATCTTTTGAAAATTCTGATCCACCAGAAGCAAAACCAACTGAAACTTTTGAAATTGGTAGAATAGTAGTATTATCATTTGCTACAACAGGGTTTCCTATAATAGTATCTACATCGATCATATTTTTGATATTTTCCATGGTACTTTTCATTAAGTTTTCAATAGGGTGATTTTCCATTATTAACTCCTCCTTAATTGTAATTAATACTTTTATGTTTTTTTTTAATATGCAAGTATCTTCTTAGCAATAATAACGTTACATAGATAATATTGGCTAAATTTATAATAATTATGCATTTAATTGTAACATTAAAAATTCTCTCACTGAATTTAGGTTTTAATTTTGTTTGAATACTTTTTACATCTAATATGTAATTTAATAAATTATATAAAATTGGATTAAGACAACCTAAGTATCCATAAGTTAATGCCGTAATTGCTGCGTCATTAAAACCGAAATCTCCATCAATTTTTAAAATTAATTTTGGTTTAAATCTATTATTATGTAGTTTATTTAAAATAAAAGAATAGTCATCTAGTGAAAATTTTTTTATTTGTATTTTTTTAGACTTTTTTTTAGTGATTTTTTTAATATTTATTTCTTTGGAGTTAAAATAAATTTTAAATTTATTGTTAATATATTTTAGAGATAATTTAAGTTTAATAGGGAATAATAAAACGGTAAAGACTATAATAAAAATTAATATTGTTTTAATCATTAACAACCCTCCCTATATTTCATATATTGTATAGTTTAACCAATATTGAGTAAATATATATCAATTTTAAAGTTTGAGGTGCTAAAAATGAGTAATAATATCAAAAAAATAATTAAAACTATTATGTTAATAGCTATTCAAATAATTGCTTTATGTAATAATGTTTATTCGTATACAAATGATTTATATATTAATGCTAGAAGTGCAATCGCTATGGACAGTAAAAGTAAAATAGTTTTATATGAAAAAAATTCTAGAGAATTGATTCCAATGGCAAGTACTACAAAAATAATGACTGTTCTTATAGCTATTAATTATGGTAATCTAAATGAAAAGATTGAAATTTCTAGTAATGCAGCTAATATACATGGTTCACAGGTTGGATACAAAAAAGGTGAAAAAATAACTTTAAGGGAACTTTTATATGGGCTTATGTTGAGATCAGGTAATGATGCTGCAATTGCTATAGCTGAAGGTGTTTCAGGTTCTGTTGAAAAATTTGTTGATTTAATGAATGAATATGCTGTTGAAATAGGATTAAGAGATACTCATTTTGAATCACCACATGGATTGGATAGTAATTATCATTATACAACAGCATATGATTTAGCATTATTAACTTCAATTGCTAAAGAAAATGATGTTTTTAATAAAATAGTTAGTACGAAAGACATAAGTGCTGAGCAATATGGATTTACGAGAAGCTATCATAATATAAACAAAATATTATATTTAATTCCAAAAGCTAATGGAGTAAAAACGGGTTATACTGGAAATTCAGGAAAATGTTTAGTTTCTTCTATTGATTATAACAACAATGATATTGTTATTGTTGTATTAAATTGTTATCAAAGATGGAGTGAAACTAAAAGGATTTATAATTATGTGAACCAAAACTATCATTATAAATGTTTGATAAATAAAAATAAAATTTTAGGTGAAATAAACTCGAAAAGATTAAATAAAAGTATAAAATTGGTTAGTCCTGTGGATATAAATATTCCAATTAAGAAAGGAACAAATTATTTATATAGAGTAGTTAAACCTAATTTTGAAATAGATATACCTATATACAAAGGAATGCAAATTGGTCATATTGATATAGTTAAAGTTGAAAAAGGTGAAGAAGTTATAATGAGAATAAATACAGTATCAAATGATGACATAGATGTTAAGAAGGGATTGTTACATTATTTTGATTGTATAATAGAAAAGATATCAGCAAAATAATGTAACAAAAATAGTAGTGGAAAAATATTTTAATAGTATAGTACTTTAGGAGGTATTTACATGAGCTATGAACCTTTTGAATGTATTGATGCAGGAACGGAATATTGTGCTTGATATACTATAATGCGATTAAATGCGATTAAAGGAATATATAAAGTTGTATTAAAATGTTATCTTCATATCTTCCTTTAGTTTTATCTTTACAGTACCACTATTTCCATCCCAAGTAATTTCTTTAATTAGGCTTTTAAACAATTTTTTTTTATCATTTATGTCACAAATATCGAATATATATTTTAAGCTACATATTCTATTGAATAAAACATTTTCATTAGTACTTAAAATAGTTTCTTTAAATTTGTTTTGGGAAATATTATTGTTTTGAGTGTTTAAATAGTCTATTTCAGATTTTATATGGTATATTTTAGGGATAATATATTCTGATAATGATGGTTCTTTTGATAACTGTGTAATTAGGTTATCGATTTGTTTTTGCTTTTCTTTTATATATTTTAGATTATTTAAATTTTCATTATTATAATTACATTTTTGGTATGAAATATATTTTTCTAGTAAAGAAATTAACATATTTCTATTAATTTTTATATCATTTAATTTTTTTATAACTTCATATTCCAATTCATCTACTCTAACATTTTTATTTGAACATTTTTTACCATTAGAAATATCTTTGCAACTACAAACATAATATAGTAATTTTTTACCGGTTTTTTTGCTAATATGACCATGTTTTACAATCATATTAGCACCACAATAATGACATTTCAAAATTCCTGTTAGAGAAGCAGTATGTGAAGTCCCCATTCTTGGTGCTTTACTTTTGTTTATATTCAATATTGTTTGTACTTTTAGCCAATCATTAGCATTAATAATTCCTTTATGCATTGAAATTGCAGCTATCCACTCATTAATGTTTCTATAAATTTTATTACCTCTGCTTTTATTGTAAGTTAAAATTCCATGTAATCCATCAGGTTGCCCGCATGTTATCATTCCCTGATTACTTAAATATTGCATAACAGTATAATCTGCTTTAACATAAAGAGGATTTTTTAGAATAAGTTGAATTTTTTTCTTGGTCCAGTTATAACCATTTTTTGTTCTTATATTTCGTATATAAAGATATTTATATACTTTAGACAAAGATTTAAATTCAATATATTTTGAATATATTAATTTAACAGTTGTAAGTTCAGATTCTATTGGAGTAAGGAAATAAATTTTTTTATTTCTTCCAAATTCATCTGTAATTGTTGTAGATGTACTCTCAAAGCCTAGGGGTGTTTGACCTCCTAGCCATCTGCCCGATTTTGATAATTCAAGCATATTATCTCTTATTCTTTCTCCAATAGTTTCTCTTTCGAGTTGAGCAAATACTGATGCAATATACATCATAGCTCTTCCTATGGGAGTTGAAGTATCAAACTGTTCGTTTATGCTTATAAAGTTAATTTCCAATCTATCTAATTCATTTATTAGCGTGGAAAAATCTGCAATATTTCTGCTTATTCTATCTAATCTGTAACATATTAATGTATCAAATTTTTTTTCGTGGGCATCTTTTATCATTTTTTTAAATTGAGGTCTGTCGATATTTTTTCCAGAAAATCCCTCGTCTTCATAAATCAAAAATTGAGTTATACCTATATTATAAGCGTATTTTTTGCAAAGTTCGATTTGTGTTTCTATAGATTCACCTTTACCGGTAAATTTTGATTTTCTAGAATAAATGGCTGCTTTTTTCATATACTCACCTTAATTTGATATATATTAAATTATATTTATATTATTCATTAAATTTAACCTTATTTACAAAATATTTGTAACAAAATATTAAAATTTTCATAGAATAAAGTATGAGTAGAATTAGGTATAGTAGGTGTTTATGATTAAAAAAGTTTATAAAGTTGAAATGAGTTTGCCTTCTAACTCAATATATATTGAGAAAACAATTACAGAAATTGTTTCTAATATATTAATTAATAAATTAGAAACAGAATATTTAATAAAGTTACTTACCAAAATTAAAAATGGTGATATTAATTAGATACCTGTTTGTTGCTTTTAAATATTTAAGACATGAAGTGTAAATGAAAAGCTTCATGTCTTAAAAAATACATTAATTTGTTAAAATATAATCAAATTGTTTTCAAATGAATACATCATAAATATTAAAATATAATTATTAAGAAGTGTTTAATGCATAAAATATTGCACAAAATGTTATATAAAATAATAAATCAAAAAAAATAAAATTTTTCTTGCAATTATGGAACATTGTGATATAATTAACGTGTAGTAAGGAAGAAAGATATAATAATTGTGTTGAAGTGATGTATTTTTTTTAAAGTTATTAGTTAAAATATTAACAAAGTGTTGTGACTATTTTAGCTGATATAGTAAATACTATCATATCAGAAAATAATATTAATTTTAGTGAGGTGTATTATATGTTAGTAAATAATACTGAACAATTAATGAAAAAATTGGAAGAAGTAAAAAAAGCACAAAAGATATTTTCAAACTATACTCAAGAACAGGTAGATGAAATTTTTAGGCAAGCAGCTATGGCTGCAAATAATGCAAGGATTGGACTTGCAAAAATGGCAGTTGAAGAAACTGGTATGGGAATTATTGAAGATAAAGTAATAAAAAATCATTTTGCATCAGAATATATATATAATAGCTATAAAGATGAAAAAACATGTGGAGTTATTGAAAGGAATGAATCATTTGGGTTGCAAAAAATTGCAGAGCCAATAGGTGTAATTGCAGCGATTGTTCCAACAACTAATCCAACATCAACAGCAATATTTAAGGCATTAATAGCTTTAAAGACAAGAAATGGTATGATTTTTTCTCCACATCCAAGAGCAAAAAAATGTACAATTGCTGCAGCAAAGATAATATTGGATGCAGCAGTTAAAGCAGGGGCTCCTAAGGGAATTATTGGATGGATAGATGAACCTTCAATAGAACTTTCACAAGTTGTTATGAGAGAATGTGATATGATACTAGCAACAGGTGGCCCAGGAATGGTTAAAGCTGCATATTCATCAGGGAAACCAGCTATTGGAGTTGGTTCAGGAAACACACCTGCTATAATTGATGAAACGGCTCATATAAAAATGGCTGTAAATTCTATACTTTTATCGAAGAGTTTTGATAATGGAGTTATTTGTGCATCTGAACAATCTGTAATAGTTTTGGATGAAATTTATAACGAAGTAAAAAAAGAATTTAGTGAACGTGGAGCATATATATTAAGCAAAAATGAAGTAGATAAAATGAGAAAAGTTATATTAATAGATGGAAAACTTAATGCAAATATAGTTGGACAATCAGCTAGTAAAATTGCAAAGATGGCTGGAATTGAGGTTCCAGAAGAAACAAAAGTGTTGATTGGTGAAGTTCAATCGGTAGAACTTAAGGAAGCATTTTCTCATGAGAAATTGTCTCCAATATTAGCAATGTATAATGCAAAAACATTTGATGAAGCACTAGTTAAGGCAGAAAGACTTGTTGAATTAGGAGGATTTGGTCATACTTCAGTTTTATATACTGATACTATTAAGTCTAAAGATAGAGTAGAAAAGTTTAGTTTAACTATGAAAACAGGAAGAACTATTATTAACATGCCTTCATCACAAGGAGCTATAGGAGACATATACAATTTCAAATTAGCACCATCATTAACTCTTGGCTGTGGTTCATGGGGCGGAAATTCTATTTCAGAAAATGTGGGTGTTAAACATCTATTGAATATTAAGAGTGTAGCTGAGAGGAGAGAAAATATGCTTTGGTTCAGAGTACCTGAAAAAGTTTATTTTAAATATGGATGTCTTGGAGTTGCATTAAAAGAATTAAAGGATATGGGCAAGAAGAAGGCATTTATTGTAACTGATAGAGTTCTTTATAAATTAGGGTATGTGGAAAAAATCACAACAATTCTTGAAGAAATAGGAATAGATTTTAAGGTATTTTATGATGTTGAGCCTGATCCAACTCTTAATATAGCTAAAAAAGGTGCTGAAGAAATGAAGAATTTTGAGCCTGATACAATTATAGCATTAGGTGGAGGTTCTTCAATGGATGCTGCTAAGATAATGTGGGTGATGTATGAGCACCCAGAAGTAAGATTTGAAGATCTTGCAATGAGATTTATGGATATAAGAAAGAGAGTGTATAAATTTCCACACATGGGTGAAAAAGCTATGATGGTTGCTGTTACAACATCTTCAGGTACTGGTTCAGAAGTAACGCCATTTGCAGTTATTACAGATGAAAAAACAGGTGTAAAATATCCTCTCGCAGATTATGAATTAACTCCAGATATGGCTATAATTGATGCTGAATTAATGATGAATATGCCTAAAGGATTGACTGCTGCTTCTGGTATTGATGCTTTAACACATGCATTAGAAGCTTATGTTTCAGTACTTGCTTCGGAATATACAAATGGTTTAGCGTTAGAAGCTATAAGATTAATATTTGAATATTTACCAGCTGCTTATAAAGATGGTCCTAACAACGTTAAAGCTAGAGAAAAAATGGCTCATGCATCTACTATTGCAGGTATGGCGTTTGCTAATGCTTTCTTAGGAGTATGTCATTCAATGGCACACAAATTAGGTTCAATGCATCATGTACCTCATGGAGTGGCTAATGGATTATTAATAAATGAGGTTATAAGATTTAATGCGGTAGATAATCCAAGAAAGCAAGCAGCATTTCCACAATACAAATATCCTAATGCAAAATGGAGATATGCTAGAATTGCTGATTATTTACAATTAGGTGGTAATACTGATGACGAAAAAGTAGAATTATTAATTAAAGCTATTGAAGAATTAAAAGCTAAGGTTGATATTCCAAAAACAATTAGAGAGGCAGGAGTGTCTAAGGACAAATTTTATGCTACATTAGATAAAATGAGTGAACAAGCATTTGATGATCAGTGCACAGGAGCAAATCCAAGATATCCATTAATAAGTGAAATAAAACAGATGTATATAAATGTTTTTGAAGGAAATAATGGAGTAAATAAAAAAAGCAAAGATAAAAAATAGTATATGTTGATATTATTATACGGAAACACTGTAAATCATTTTATAGGATTTACAGTGTTTTTAAAATTGAATTGTTTATAAATAAAACTTTTAGCTTAGCAAAACGAGTTCATTAGACTGATATAAGCGTCTTTATAGAATTTTTTAAATATGTTAGAATAAGATTAATAAAAAATAAGATAGTTTTAGAAAGGAGCGAAAAAACATGATAGTTTCTAACAAGAAAAATGTAAAAGAAATAAAGATTGATAACCCAAGTGCTAAAAATGCTTTAATGAAAGTTTTAATATCTCCAAAAGAAGGATGGAATGGATATGTAATGCGCGTATTTAAGATTGGGAAAGAGGGATATACACCAAGACATGCACATACTTGGCCTCATATTAATTATATAATTAGTGGAAGAGGTAAGATTTATCTTGATGGTAAAGAGCATGATATAGAAAAGGGTTCTTATGCATATATACCTGCAAACAAAGAACATCAGTTCATGAATACTGGAAATGAAGAACTTGAATTTATTTGTATAGTACCTGAAGAGGGACATAAGTAATTAATATAATGTTCAATATTTTACTTATATAATTTGGAGTTTTATAAATTTATAAAAAATAAGCTTGTTATAATTTGTGCAAGCTTATTTTTATATGTTTAATTGATTTTATCACAACTACATTTACATTGGCATGATGAATTGAAAAATTCTTCAATGCTTATATATAAATATTTATTAGAGTTAACATGAAATATGTTGTTAGTTTTTAAATTTTTGAATCCTATTTTTCTATAGAGAGTTTCATCATCATTTTCTAATAAGAAGTAGTCTACGTTTAAATAATCCATCATATTTAATACTGATCTTATTAGAGCATCTTTTAAAATTGTGTACATAGGATTTATATATAATTTCTTAAGTATTCCATAATTGTTAATTAAATCATAAGTAGCCCACCCTAAAATATTTTCATTTTCTATAATAAACAATGTGTTTGGAAGATTGATATCTTTTAAATCTATTTTACCTTGTAATTCTTCTTTATTTGCTCTTCTTATTTCAAACATAGTTATTACCTCCATTAATGTATTCTATATAGTAATAGTATCATATTTTTATTGAATTTTAAATTCTGTATTTTGTGATATATTTAAAAACTTGATTTAAATAAATAGGTACATTATAATAATGGTGTTGGCAGTATTCATAAAATTCCATTCCAACAATTTTTTTATGACATAGTAATATTATGCAAAAGATAAAAAATTATGAGAGGTGTTATTTATGAGACTTGTACCAATAGAGTGTATTAAAGAAGGAGCTTTTTTAGGCAAAACGATTTATGACAATGATGGAAGAATTCTTTTAAGACAAGGTGTAATATTGAATAATAATTATATTGATAGAATACGACAACTTGGGATTTTTTCTCTTTATATAAATGATGAATATAGTGCGGTTGAAATAGAGGATATAATTAAACCTGAATTAAGACAAAAATCAATTAAAATATTGAAAGATTCTTTTTTGCATATTCAACATTTTCACAAAAAAAATGAGGAATATTTTAATTCTATTTTTGATATTGCTAATGGAATTATAGATGAGTTAATAGGAAGGAAAGATTTACTTGTCAATTTAGTAGATATCAAAAGTATAGATAATTATACATATCAGCATAGTGTAAATGTTGCTGTTTTATCTTTGATTATAGGCATACAGCTTCAATTGGATAAAGTTGAACTTTATAAATTAAGTACAGGAGCATTATTACATGATATAGGGAAAGTTTTTATTCCAAAAGAAATAATACAAAAAAAAGGAAAGCTTTTGCCAAATGAATATGATTTAGTTAAGGAACATACTATCAAGGGTTATAATTATTTAAAAAATAACATAGATATTTCACCGGTATCAAGAATAATAATACTTCAGCATCATGAAAAAATTGATGGAACCGGTTATCCTGATGGAAAAAAGGGTAATGATATTAATAAATTAGCTAGAATAGTTGCAATTGCAGATGTTTATGATGCCTTGACATCTGATAGACCATATAGAAAAGCTATGTCCCCTAATGAAGCTATTGAATATATACTAGGAAGCGGTCAAACGCATTTTGATTTTGAAATGGTTAAAGCATTTGCTGAATGTATAGTCCCATATCCAGTTGGTATGTTGGTTAGACTAAGTAATAATGATGTTGCTGTGGTAGAAGAAATTTTTCCTCACTTTGCTTTAAGACCAATTGTAAAAGTAATTAAAAGTGATAATGTATCTGATGTAGGTAAAGTAATCAATATGATGAGTGAACTTGATTTAGTAATAAAGGGAACAGAGTATTCTGTGGATTAACATATATGTATAAAAAGTATGCAATATATTTGTAACATATTACAATTTACAGATTTTTATATTTTGATTACAATTATTATAATGAATCATATTAGATTAGGGGGAATAGTTGATGGCTGGATTAAAATTGTCACATATTGAAAAAATTTATCCAAATGGCTTTCATGCTGTAAAGGATTTTAATCTAGAAATAGAAGATAAAGAATTTATTGTTCTAGTTGGTCCATCAGGCTGTGGAAAGTCTACAACGTTAAGAATGATAGCAGGGCTTGAGGATATTTCTTCAGGCGAGATGTTTATTGGAGATAAATTGGTTAATAATATTGCACCAAAGGATAGAGATATTGCAATGGTATTTCAGAACTATGCATTATATCCTCACATGACTGTTTTTGATAACATGGCATTTGGTTTAAAGATAAGAAAAAAATCAAAAGCAGATATCAAAAAGAGAGTTATGGAAGCAGCAAAAATATTAGGTATTGAAAATCTATTAGATAGAAAACCTAAACAACTTTCGGGCGGGCAAAGACAAAGAGTTGCTCTAGGACGTGCTATTGTAAGAGAACCTAAAGTGTTTTTGATGGATGAACCACTTTCAAATTTAGATGCTAAATTGAGAGTTCAAATGAGAGCAGAAATTAGTAAATTACATCAAAGGCTTCAAACTACATTTATTTATGTAACACATGATCAAATAGAAGCAATGACTATGGGTACTAGAATTGTTGTTATGAAGGATGGTGTAGTTCAACAAATAGCAGATCCGCAAACAATATATCAACATCCAGCAAATATGTTTGTTGCATCGTTTATTGGTGCACCTCAAATGAATTTTATTGATTGTAATATAGTTGAAGAAAATTCTAAGATTTATGCAAAATTTGATGGAAATAGTATGGAAATTTCAGCTGATAATGCTAAGATTCTAAAAGAAAATGGGTATATAAACAAGACAGTTGTACTTGGAGTAAGACCTGAAGGAATTTTGATTTCTAAAGATGATAATGGTTTTGAAAGCAAGATAGATGTTATAGAAATGCTAGGATCTGAAACATATTTGTATCTAAAATTGAATAATAGTAATATTATTGCAAGGGTAGAACCAAATTCATATGCACAGGTTGGAAGTAGTTTAAAAATTATTTTTGATAATTCAAAAATACATATATTTGATAAGGAAACTGAAAAAGCTATATTTTAGAGTTTATTAAACACTATCAACAATTATACAAATGATAGTGTTTTTCATTGGTTCCATAATATGTTTGATTTTGGTGAGTAATTTAAATTTGATTTCAGTAGGTGATTTTGATGAACATTAATAACATTAATGAAATATTAAGTAAACTAAAAAATATAATAAATGGTGAAATTAATATAATGGAAAATTCGGGATACATTATTGGAAGCACGAATAATAATTGTGTTGGAGAATACGATTTGCAAATAAAAAATAGAGAATTTAGTCAAGGCATAATTGAATTAGAAAATAAAATTTATTATGCATATAAAGATAATTTTGATAGTAAAATAATAATTTCAATAGATAAGAGTACTCCTTTTTATAGAAAAGCAGTTGAAATTATTGGTGTGTTTATTACACAATATTTTGAAGAAGTATCATCAGATAGCCTGCTTAAAAATGCTTTATTACAAGAAATCAAATATGATGAGATTAATGTGTTTTGTGAAAGGTTTAAAGTACAATATACTCAAAATATGCAGGTAATAGTTATTGAGATAAAAGAAAATTTAGAATACGAAGTGGAAAATTTACTTCATCAAATTTATCCATCGGGATTATTTACTAAAATGCATTCTAATAATATTGCATTTATAAAAAGTTTATCAGATAAGAATACTGAAATTGAAAAAGATATTTTCAATTCTATATATGGTGAATTGCTGTATGAAGCTAAAATTGGAGTAGGTACAGTGGTTGAAAATATTAAATATTTACATGAGTCGTATGAAAGAGCGGTGGAAACGCTAAAGTTAGGTAAAATATTTAATTATAATAAAAATATATTTTACTATAGTGATAGTGCACTTCCTGTGTTGATAAACAATATGGATATTAAAAATTTGGAGTATTTATATAAAAGTATAAGCAGTAGCTTAGATGAAATTTTACTAAATAACGAGTTAATGCTAACTGCATTTAAATTTTTTGAAAACAATTTAAACATTAGTGAAACAGCTAAAAAACTATATATTCATAGAAATACATTAATATATAGATTGAATAAGATAAAAAATATATCAGGTTATGATTTAAGAATATTTGAAGATTCTGTTAACTTTAAAATTGCAATGTACATTAATAATTTTTTAAAGAATTTAAGATAATATTAAAATAGTTGGAGGAAGTACTTAAAATGCTAAATCATAAAGAAACTTTAAATGTTGAGTTTAAAGATATAAATTTTATTAGAAATTATCAGTATACAGAAATTAATAAAAATTCAATTGTTATATATTGTGAAAATGGCAAAATAGAAATTACATATTATGATAATGATATCATTAAAATATTTATAGGTGATAAAGATGAAATTAGCAAATCAACAGTTGCTGTAAATAAAGACATAAAAGAGAAAAAAGTTGATTGTAGTGAATATGAATTATTTATACATATTAAAGGTGATATTGTAGATACTTTTATAAACAAGAAAACTTTAAAGATATTATTTATGGATAAATTTAAAAATGTTTTATGTCAAGATTATTTATCATCAGGTAGAAATGATAATAATATTTTTGTTTCTAAGGCAAACGATTGCATTGCTTATTATGGTTTTGGGGAAAAAGGGGGAAGCTTAAACAAAAAGGGATGTTATATTGAAAATTATAACACAGATGATCCAGATAATAATGATGAAACCACTCTTTTTTATAAAACTATTCCTTTTTATATTGGAATGAAAAATGATTCGGTTTATGGAATATATTTTGATAACTCTTTTAGAAGCTATTTTGATATGGGTAAAAGCAATAAAGAACGAATTTTCTTTGGTGCAGTAGGAGGACAACTTCAATATTATTTTATTCATGGTAATAATATAAAAGAAGTAGTGAAAAATTATTCTACATTGACCGGTACAATGGATATGCCTGCAAAATGGACATTGGGATACCAGCAGTGTAGATATAGTTATAATTCACGTGCTGAAGTAGAAGAATTAGCAAAAACATTGAGAAAAAAAGAAATTCCATGTGATACCATATATTTGGATATTGATTATATGGATAAATATAAAGTAATGACATTCAATGAAGAAACATTTAATAATCCAAAAGATATGATTGAAACATTGCATGAGGATGGCTTTAAAATTGTTACTATTATAGATCCTGGTGTAAAAATAGAAAATGATTATGGAGTATATGAGAGAGGTTTAAAAGGTGATCACTATGTTAAAAAACATAATGGTGATATATATGAGGGAGAAGTTTGGGCAGGAGTAAGTACATTTCCTGATTACTCTAATAAAGATGCTAGAGAGTGGTGGAAAGAAGAACTAAAAAATTTTATTTCCATTGGAATTAAAGGTATATGGAATGACATGAATGAACCAGCTATTTTTGATAATGATATTAAATCAATGCCGGATAATTGTATACATAATTCTGATAAAGGAATAATTGAACATGCTGAATTTCATAATTTGTATGGAATGTTTATGAGTAGATGTTCTAAAGAAGCTCAAGAAGAATTAAGAAATAATACTAGATCTTTTTCTATGACAAGAGCAACATTTGCAGGAGGACAGAAATATTCATCTATTTGGACAGGAGATAACCAAAGTACGTGGGCCCATATGAGAATGTCTATTCCTATGAATTGTAATTTAGGACTTTCGGGGTTTTCATATATTGGAAATGATATCGGCGGATTTGGAGGTAATTGTACTGAAGAACTGTTTATAAGATGGATGGAATTAGGTACATTTATACCTATATACAGAAATCATTCAGCAATTTTTACAAGAAGACAAGAACCTTGGAGTTTTGGAAAAAGAGCAGAAAGAATAGCAAAAAAAGCTATAAAATTAAGATATAAATTAATTCCTTATATTTATGCTCAATACTATAATGCTCATAAAAATGGATTGCCAGTAATGCGACCTATGATAATGGAATTTCCTAACGATATAAATTTTGTAGATATGTATTCTCAATTTATGTTTGGAGATAGTATGCTTATTGCACCAGTTTTACATGAAGGTGACAGAAATAAAGTGGTTTATTTACCAAAAGGAAAGTGGTATAATTATTTTACTCATGAAGAATATGAAGGAGGTAACCATTATTTATTTGAAGTTGCTCTAAATGAGATATGTGTCTTTGTAAAAGAGGGAACAATAATTCCTGTGTATAATGAAGATTATAATTATATAGGGGAAAAAGATTTACCAATAACATTAGAAGTATTCAAAGGAAATGGAAAGACTATATTTTATCAAGATGATGGAATAAGTATGGATTATAAAAATGGCAAATATAATTTATATGAAATAAATTCTATTAACTATGGAGAGAATAATAGACAAGAATGTTCTATTAAATTATTACATGATGGTTTTGATAAAAAAGAAAAATTTAATATAAAATATATTTAGTTGACAACTTAATTTAGGAGGCGATATTTTGAATAATATATGTTTTGATTTTTCAAATGCAAAAGTAAACAAACATGAAATAGTGAATTTGAAAAAAAGAGTTGAGCAAGCTCATAAAATGCTTCACAACAAAACAGGGGCAGGAAACGATTTTTTAGGATGGATTGATTATCCTGAGAACTATGATAAGGATGAATTTGAAAGAATAAAGAAGGCTTCTAAAAAAATAAAAGAAAACTCTGAAGTGTTTATTGTTATTGGAATTGGTGGTTCATATCTTGGTGCTAGAGCAGCTATAGAATCTCTTAGACATTTTTTTTATAACGCATTACCTCAAGAAAAGAAAGATGGACCAGAAATATATTTTGCAGGTAATAATATAAGTAGTACATATTTAAGTCAATTATTTGATGTAATTGGTGATAGAGATATTAGTATAAACGTAATATCAAAATCAGGGACAACTACTGAGCCTGCTATTGCATTTAGAATGTTAAAAGCTCATATCGAAAATAAGTATGGTAAAGAAAAAGCAAGAGAAAGGATATTTGTAACAACAGATGCTTCAAAGGGAGCATTGAGAAAACTAGCAGATAAGGAAGGATATGAAACATTTATTATACCTGATAATGTTGGCGGAAGATTTTCTATATTTACACCAGTAGGCATGCTTCCAATTGCTGTAGCAGGTATTGATATTGATAAAATTCTAAATGGTGCTAGAGATGCAATGAAGGAATATAGTGAAATTGATTTGGATAAAAATGTATGTTATCAATATGCAGCTGTGAGAAATCTACTTTATAATAAAGACAAGAGCATAGAAGTACTTGTTAATTATGAACCTTGTCTTCAATATTTTTCAGAATGGTGGAAACAGCTTTTTGGAGAGAGTGAAGGAAAAGACAATAAGGGTATTTTCCCAGCTTCAGTTAATTTTACGACAGATTTACATTCTTTAGGACAATATATTCAAGACGGTAGAAGACATATATTTGAAACAGTATTAAATGTTGAAACTCCAAAAGTTAATTTAGAAATTCAAGAGGATGCTGAAAATTTGGATGGATTAAATTATTTAAG
>Ga0114934_10000168_pt1 | contig 39288 bp, 54 predicted proteins | sample 4SBtaG_2_FD_99695 | JGI IMG/M metagenome (GOLD analysis project Ga0114934, IMG submission 99695) | Deep subsurface microbial communities from Kolumbo volcano to uncover new lineages of life (NeLLi) - 4SBTROV10_white metaG | ecosystem: Environmental > Aquatic > Marine > Volcanic ...
AATGAATAGGAATCTAGCAGTAGCACTTTATAATTGCGATCCTTCGGGACTGGAAGGTCAGGACTTAAAAGATTATGAGTCAGTTGACTTTGACTTTGTTGTAACCGATTGGGCCGAAGACAGTACTGATATCAATGACAAGTGTGATATATCAGGACTATGGGACCACTGTGTAACGATCGAAACAAAATAAGGAGCAAATGATGAGTGCCAATATAAGAGAGAAACTAATTGAAGAGTTCTATTACTATGGTCCCCCGGGATGCGAGGATATTGATAGAAGTAAACTGGAAGCCATGCCTCTAGAGGAACTTATAAAAGATGTTGATTTTTTTAAAGCAACTTATGGTTGGGACTAGGAGTAAAAAATGAGTTTTTACAAAAATAAAGATACACAGCTGGCCCACGATCTAATCCAGGATACTCCTGGGTTACTCACGGCCTTGATCGGTGAGCCAGCACACTTAATTAAAGAGAATTTTGAAAATTTAATTACTTTACTTCCAGGTCTTGATGCTGTGGAGACTGCAGAGGTCGATTGGAATCACTTAGAGGAGCTATTGGCCGAAGCAGAAGATTACGAGCCGATGAGTTAACACCGGCCCAACACAAAAATAAACTAGAAAGTTTATATTAGAGGAGTTTATATTATGGGAGCAGTAAAAAATCAATTCAGATGTTGCGCTTGTGACCAATTAAAAAACCGTGGGACCCTTAGGCCTTGGGCCACCAGGAAGTTGACCCGTCAAGGGACCAACGTGAAGGTGTGCCTTCGGTGTGCCAAAAAAGCAGTGGCCGCAGATGTTACTATCAGATCACTGGCAAAAATAATAGACTTAGAGAGGCTCAAGTAGTCTCCTGGGCCTTCAAAGGTACCAATCCCTCTCCTAGTTTGGGTTGATACCTTAAGGCCCTTAAATCCAGCGTCAGATACTTTAAAATAGAAATTTCCTTAAGTATCTGTTTTTTATAAGGAAGGGCCTAAAAAGAATCTCCGAAGGTCCAAAAGGAATCTCCGCACTATTTAGTCCTAATATCGTATTATCCCTCAGAAAAATTTCTTTCCCTTAGGCCAAAATGTGTCGGGCGAAATTAATGTCAAAATGTGTCGGGCGAAATTAACCTCTGGGCGAAACCCAGAGGCCGTTAAATCATTGAAATATTAAAACTAACTCACAAGATGCCACAAATTATACCCACTTTAACCTATATTTTCAACCTCTGGGCGAAACCCATAAATTAAGGTTACCCAGCGAAATAACTGTTTTTACTACCCAGGAGAAAATAGTTAAAAATAATTAACAATTGAGTAACGCAGTCGGTTATAATTTAATTACAAAATTAAATAACTAACTAGGAGCAACACATGAGCACAAAGAAAATTACAAAAAGGGATTTATTTGGAATGGCCGCTGAACTTCAAGAGATGAAGGATCAAAAGAAAGCTTTAGATAACCAAATTAAATCTTATGAGAAGATCATAAAAGAAGAACTTGGAGAAGGTGTCCACAAGTTTAAAAATATCGAGGTTAAATTTATAACGACCTCTGTCATGAGGTTTTCTAAGGACCTTTTTATCGAAAAGTACTCAGCTGATGAGTACGAAAGCTGTAAAGAAGAAGGATCTAGGGGGACGTTGTCAATTAAAGTGGCGTAAGGTGTCACAGGTACTTAGAGAGTTAACCTTAAGATCTCTTAAGATTAGCTTTCTAAGTACCATTAACGCAGAGTTCCTGTGATCTATTTTTTGCTTGGTAATTACTTTATCCCTTATAGAATATAATATAAAAAATATTTTATTATTATATATAGAAAGTAAGTACGTAGCAAAAATAAGCCAGATCTTTTTTACGGCAACGTGTCTTTACAAAATATCTACTGGTATCTAATTTACGTCATGGTCGTTTGTTTACTTATCCTCGGGGACGGATGGCTTAAAAACCATGCGAGTAGACGGATAGGAGCAAACGGCCATGATTCCCAGTGAAATTTTCAATTCAATTAAAGACAAATTAGTTTTAGATGTTACGGCCTCCACAGGTAACGTGCATATTTATTGTGATGGAGAGAAGTATACTTCCAATCAAGTTTTAAAATTTGGTAATGCCTTGATACCTTATGTGGCCAAAGAGTTACCTGGAAGAGATCTCTCAGGTCTGGCCAAGGACCCAACTAAATATGCGAGCGAAATATTTGCTTTGGCCAAAGAACAGATGGAAAGCAATCTCTCTTCTGGAGAAGGTTTCTTCACGGACCCAGAGATAGTTAAATTGGCCACTCAGTTTCAGCCTTACATGGATTACCAAGACACTTCCAAAACATTAATCTATGATCTTGAGCGAAAGGTGGTAGATGCTCAGTCTTATGACTCCTGGAAGTCCACCGTGAAGGATCACTTAATAAATTTACGGAAGGATAAAATAGACGTGAAAGGTCTACGTATGGCCGCAATTTATTTTGATCCTTACTCCAGCACAGAAGTGAAACAAGTTGTTGTTGGGTCTATGGATATGCCAAGAATAAATTTATATCAAAGGCCGCAGTATTTAGACGTGAAATTAGATTATGATACTTCCACAAAATATGTGGAGATGTTTGAAAAGTATATGGAACACTTGGTCCCTGATGAGGAGGATCGAGTTTACTGTTATTATTGGATGTATCATTGCATAACTTCCAAGATGCAGTGTTACCTATTTTTAAAAGGTAAGCAGGGTACAGGTAAAACAGACTTCGCAATGATCTTGAAAGGATTAGTCGGTGAGAATAATTTTACGGCCACTAAGAATAACTTCCTTTCTACGGAGTTTAATAGCTTCTTAGACAAGAAGCAAGTGGCCTATGCTGATGAGGTTATCTGTAAAAGAGAAGAACACAGAGAGGCTTTTAAAAAGCTTACAAACGAAACTGTACAAATTGAAGGGAAAGGACAAAATCAAAGGACCGTTAGAAGTTTTTGCAGTTTCTTAATATCAGCAAATCAATATACTAATATTCACATCCATCCTGACGATAGACGTTTTAGTATTATCAAATGTACTAGTGCAAAACCTGACGACTCGCTTGGAAAAACCTGGTACTCAGAATTTAGAGATTACTGGAGAAACGAAGAGTTTCTAAAGGCCGTTAGGGATTTCATTCTTAAACATAACGACGGGAAGTACGACACGTATAATAGACTCCATAATCATGAGTACGAAATAGCGGTCGTCGAGTCAGCAAATAAAACTCTTAGAAAAATTTACGATCACTTTGGATTAAGAGAGTCAGAGTCAGAAGAGACAGAAGTTTATTATTCGGATATCCGTAAAAAATTAGAGTCCAGTGAAAGACGTTTCTTTTCCACTATTGAAACGGTCAGAGAAAACCTTGAAAGTTTTACATGGTACGGTGAAAAGATCTTCAAAGTAGAGTATGACCAGACTATGGAAGATTACTTAATTAGGAAAGTGAAGTGAAATTCAAATGTATTTTCTGTAAGCAGTACCGGTCAGAAGATGAAATCAGCTCTACAAAAAGTTACCCGGCCAGGAAAGGTCGAGTTTGTAAGTGTTGTCATAACGAAAGGGCCAGAATCTATACCAGAGGATTAAAAGCGAAAAGTAATCCTACTAATTATTTAGAGTGTGATTCATGTGATTCCATTTTAAATAAATATAAACTCGGTCGACCTAGAAAGGATGGAGTTAGATTAGTTAATACTGAATGTAGATATTGTGGAAGTGCAGAGTTAATAGAATATTTTGGGGGAGGAGATGAATAAACTAAAGGTACTCGACTATGCGATCGAGTGTATCAATAGATATGACAAGTTTAAGGAAGGTGAGAGAGTTGGTAACTGTGATATGTGCCGACTTATACCTATTAAACATAGTGAGCCGTTTAACATTGGCCTTGTAGATTGTAATAGATGTCCGTTCGGTAAAAGTATATTTTTCGACAAGGTCAATCACTGCAATCATAAGGACTATATAGACAACTTTGGGTGCTGGGCTAGGATTAACGGCAAAAATATAAAAGCATGGCAAAAGGAACTCATTAAGCGCACTATTTCTTGGTGTGAGCGAGAGTTGCCAGAATATACAATTGAGGTGGTGTGATGGAAGTAAACACAGAATTTATAAAACAGTTCGATCCTTGTAAGGATGGTTTTGAAAATTGGTTAGATAAATACGAGAACTGGGAAGGAAGTGTTTTAGAGTTTCTAGAATTAGACTTACCTATAGATGATATATTTTGGCTTGTTCTTAGAGAAGAAATTATCCCAGAGAAAGAGTTACACCTATTAGCCTGTGACTTTGCCGAGAAGGTTTTACCTATATTTGAAGAACAGTACCCAGATGATAAACGTCCAAGAGAAGTAATTGAAGCTAAAAGGAAGTATATTAAACGTGAGGTAACCAAAGAAGAATTGGATGCTGCTAGGGATGCTGCTAGGGATGCTGTTAGGGTTGCTGCTAGGGATGCTGCTAGGGTTGCTGTTAGGGTTGCTGTTAGGGTTGCTGTTAGGGTTGCTGCTGCTAGGGTTGCTGTTAGGGTTGCTGCTAGGGATGCTGCTGCTAGGGTTGCTGCTAGGGATGCTGCTAGTGTTGCTGTTAGGGTTGCTGTTAGGGTTGCTAGGGTTGCTGTTAGGGTTGCTGCTAGGGATGCTGCTAGGGATGCTGCTGCTAAACAAGAACAACTAGAAATGGTTAAAGAATTAGTTAAGAGGTTAGAGTTATGATGGAAGAACGAGATTTCTTCGATTTAAAAATCGGGCAGAAGATTTACTATCAAGGCAAAGAGGTTGAAATAGATTTTTTAGGTAAAGTTAGATTCGCCAAAATAGCTTTTACCCACCTTAATTTTAGGGAAAATTTTAGAGATATAATGGAGCATCTATCCTTCGACCCACCTAAGGTTAAAAAGAAGTATTGGTTGTGGAAGTATGACGAAGGCGCAGGTTGGAGTAGAGGTTTCTATTACAGGGATGACACCGGGTACTGTACTAATGGCCGCAAGTTCAAGGGTGCTTTAGGTTGGAACGACATGAAGAAGATCAAAATAGAGGACGACTTTATAGAGGTGGAGTGGTGAGTACCTATAGAAAAATGGTTAAAGATGAATTTAAGTCTCATTGGGAAAATATTGCGATAAACCAATATAAGAACGATATGAAATCAGCACAGCACCATTACTGTGAAGGTTATCACCGAGCATTTACAAAATCCCAAATCCAACTAACCACCGCAACAAGTATGTTGAAAGAGTTTCAAACTACAGATTGCAAGCAAACATGGTTAGAAGAAATGCACGCTAGTATCGAGGCGTTTTTGAGAGAGGTTGAATAATGGCAATGGAAAAAGACGAATGGACAAGCGAGGACACTTTCGATCAATTACAGTATGACGTTAAGAAATGGAAAAATAATTATTTCATGGCGAAGGATAAAATCAAACAACTCGAAGCCGAGAACAGCGACTTAGTAAAATCTAGGGACGTTGCAATCGATTGTATAAGCCACTCGACGGACGTTATGAGTAAGTTAGGTGATAGAATTAAGCAATTGGAAGAGGAAGCGGTTAAGGATCTTGAGGTTATTAAGTATTATGGAAATCTTGATAGTTGGGGTAAAACTAATCAATCGTCAATTAATAGAATCTCTCTCGGTGACTGCACTGCAGAAAGATCTTTTTGTTATAGAGGTGTGTGGGTGAAAGGGGTTGAGATTGGCGGCAAACGAGCAAGACAACGACTTAAAGAGCGAGGTGTAGAGTGAGTTTAATTGACATTATTCTAGATAAAAGAAACTTTGAGCTTAAACAAGCTTACGCACCTAGCGATATACTGTTGAACGATGTAGCCGCCACGCAATTGTACTATGAGCATATTCACTTTTTTAAAATGCAAATACCTAGAGAAGACATATTAAAACCTAAGTGGGAAATAGTTAATAATGGTTTACTGTATGGAATGACGATAACTGTAATTGAATCAGGAAGTACAGAGCCAATTATAAAGGTTTACTCTAAAAAAAAACGAGTAGAAAATCAAGAAACTAGTAAGAGAGATGCTTAGGGCTGTACCGTATAATATTGATTATCGGGTAGAAAAATAGGAGGTAAGTGTATGATTTTTACATTAGGGATAATTTTAAGCCCTTATAGTATGTTAACATTTTTTTTAAAACCTTTTTTTAAAGGACATATATCTATAGGTAGGATTACGGTCTATGGATTTAACGCAATGAAGTTCGCTCTTAATATTAAAGTTAGTGAAAAGTACCTATGTGTTAGACCATGGGTTTTCGAGAATAAATTTTTATGGAGTCCATATTTATATCTAAGTCCCGATGGGACGCCTGGTAGTGCTGTTTTTGGTGTAGGTAAAAGATTTAAAAGATTTAAGTATGTCCGATAATAGCAATTATGCGGTAGAAGAATAGCACGGTTTTATGAGGATGAAAGGACGGTTTACACTTGACAATTAAAATTCTAAAAGGTTTTATGTCTAAAATTATTCTTATTATTGGTTGTTTATGTATTGTTATATTGATTTTGAATTTAATAAAGTTACTAATCCTAAATTAAATCTCGTTTGTGCAGTTTTAACAATCCCAGAAAAAAACATACGACGTAATCACTGGCTTGATTCAGAAGATTCCAGAGAACTTTTAAAAAGAGATATTCTCCACTTGAGAGAGAAAGGTTACACCTTTGTCGCTTGGAACGTTATCTCCGAGGCCCGTTCTTTTATCTCACTTGGAATAGATCCCGTTAAGTGTTTATGGATTGATCTCTACTTAGAGTACCGTATGTTAACTAATCACTGGGATGAATATATGTATGGCCCTCAACTAATAGACGGTCGTAAAGTCACCACGTCGAGGCCAAAAAGTAAGTATGAACAGACGGAGGAGGAGCGAAAGAAAACTAACTCCTCAAAGCCAAAACATAATCTCTTGGCCGCTACTTATAAGTTGCTTGGGGTAGTTAAAGATTCAGCTCATAAAAATAAAATGAGAGATCTGATTATATCTAATCCACCTATGTTTTCAGAGGATGAGAAAACCTCCATTTTAGATTACTGTTATGAGGACGTCGAGTTACTACCCGATCTCCATAAAGCCATCGACAAAGCTTACATAAGGTCCGGTCTCAATAAGGTCTACATTAAAAACGAATTAGAAGATGACCAGCATGAAAGAGCGGAGTATGCTGCCAGGTCCGCTATTATGGAAACGAAAGGTTATCCAATAGACACGAAGGCCACTCAGAGGTTTATAGATAACGTGCCAAATATTCTTAAATCTTTGGCCGAAGATATTAACTCTCAAAACGTCCCTATTAAACCTTTCAAGTGGAATAAGAAGGACCAAAAATATTCAATGAAACAAAAGGTCCTCCAGGATGATTGGATCGCTCATTTACCACAGGCCAAAAGGTGGATGAAAACAGATACAGGAAAGTACTCTCTATCTCTAGAGGCCATTTCTCGTTTTTTTAATTTCACACACGATTATCCTAGAGATAACTTAGGCGCTCAATTAGTTAGATATTTTAAAACAAGGCAATCTTTAAACGGATTTCTTCCAAAACCTAAGAAGAGTAAAAAGAAAAGTTTTCATGATTACGTTGGAGAGGACGGGAGAGTCCGGTCTTATATGGGTATCTTTGGAAGTCAAAGCTCAAGATCACAGCCGGCGGCCACTGGTTTTATTCCTTTAAAGGCCGCTTGGATGAGACGGTTTATTCTAGCTCCTCCAGGTAAAGCTATCTGCGGGATTGATTACGGATCACAGGAGTTTTTAATTTCTGCTTTAGTTTCTAAAGATGAAAATATGGTCGAGGCCTATAGGTCAGGAGATGTCTATCTCCACTTCGCAAAGTTGGCCGGTGCAGTTCCATTGGAAGGTACTAAGAAAGAGTATGCTAAAGAGAGAGATCTTTTTAAATCTACTACTCTCGGTATCTCCTACAATATGGGAGCTGAGTCTTTAGCAGTGAAACTGACAAATGATACAGGTATCCCACAGACAGAAGCAGATGCTCAAAAACTGATACAAAAATTTCAAAAGGCCTACCCTAAGTTCAAAGATTGGAATCAAGATAATCTCTTGGAGTATATAAAAAACAATTACATGGCACTCCCAGATAAATGGATATTATGGGGAGATCAAGATAATTGGAGAAGTTGCAACAACTTTCCTATTCAGGGGAGAGGAGCAACGATAATGCGAAAGGCGGTTGCGTATGCACAGGACGAAGGATTGGATGTTATTTACACTTTACACGATGCTCTTTATATCGAGTATGATTCAGATGACCTTAGGGCCGTGGATACTTTGGCACGGTCTATGCGAAGAGCCTTTGTGGATACTTTTGACGGTGACCCTGACGCTGACCTCATTCGTTTGGACGCCAATATCTGGGGTCGCAACTATACAGATGGGAAGGTCATTACTCCAGAAGGTATGGAAGTAAAACAACAAAAATATTATATAGACGGTAGAGCTATAAATGATTACGAAAGATTTAAAAAATACTTCGAGGAGGAGTAATGCAGTTAACAGATAGTACGAGAATTGTAGCGTTATTAAACTCTATAAATGAAAGTTACAAAAGACATGACGTTAAAAGTTGGGGAGAGAAATTAAAGAAAGTACCTCCTGGCAATAAAAACTTGGCCAAGAAAATTAGAGAAGGAAACGTCATGCTTTTGGCCGACATTGAAGGAACGTGTGCAGTATCTCAGCTAAACGATTTTAGAGACTACACATTTTTAACCCACCTATACGCTTTGGCCCCAACTTTGGCCAAAGAGATAGATATATTAGATAAAATTATTAAGGAGTAAATTATGGAATTTGAAAGCGTTAAACCAAGAGTAGAGTTTTTATTAAGAAAGAATCTTCCAGCACCTGGAAACGTTGTTGTAGAAGGTACTTTCAGCGGATCTCACGAAGGAAAACACGGGACTTACCATGCAATCAAAACTACAGAAGGATTGAAAGGATTGCCTGGGTCTAGAATTTTAGACGAAGCTTTTGAAGAAGTTTCTAAAGGTGAACAAGTTAGAGTTGTTTACAATGGGGAGGCTACTTCTCAAGCTGGAAATATGTATCAGACTTTTGACGTCCAAGTTGCTAGAGAAACTCAACTTCCTTTACCTACTGTAGAGACAGAAGATGAAGAACTCAATTTGGATTAATAGACTGTATTTAACAGTACTTATTTGTCTAGTCCTAGGGGCGGCCCTCCTAGAGCTAGACCTTGCTTTGAAGGTTTTAAATGAAAATTGATACTAGATTAAGTTACAGTAGTGCCACTTTACTATCAAACTGTAGTACGAAGTATTGGCATTACAAGGTTAATAAAACGTCAAAAGATGCCGACGTTACTGATGATTACGTCCACTTTAATATCGGGAAAGCTTTTCATCAGGTTTTAGAAGATACTAACCATACCCAGGATAATATTAAACATAGAGTTAATATGTCATGTGATAGATACACGGTCCACGAACATCAGGCCATGATCCACGCTATGGTTTTAAAATATTTAAAAGTACACGAAGCTTCTGGCCTAGAGTGTATTGGCTGCGAATTAGAAATTAACAACGATATCTTCGTCGGTTTCATCGATGCTATTATGAAAGATGAGGACGGTAATTGGTGGATTGTCGACTTAAAGACTGCAGCCTTTGTTACTGACTTAACTTTCGCAAAACTAACAGCGGATACTCAGCTAAATCTATACGCTTCTTTTAAAGAAGATATCGCTAGCTATTATAAATTGGATCCAAATAAGTTTGCTGGAGCTAGGTATAGAGTTACTAAGAAGAGTAAACTGAAACAAAAAAAGACAGAAGAGTATAACGAGTTTGTAAAAAGGATCTATGACAATATAGAGTCATATGATGCTATCATCCCTGTAGAGTTAATGAAGCCAGAGGAGTTTTATAAAAAACATAAAAAACTTCACGACCTATCTATAGAACTAAGGACCGGAGAAGCTGCTCCAAGGCCTAACTTTAGTTATTGTGATGCTTTCTTCAAATCGTGTGAGTACTTCTCACAATGCCACGGCGGTAAAACTAAGACTGAGTCAGTGGACTCAATTGAAGTGTTAACTTGGGAGAAGTTGAAGTAGTGTTTAATCTAACTAACATCACGTTAAAAGATTACCAGGTAGAAGGTGTCAATTATCTATTAAAACATCAGCACGCTGTACTAGGTGACGAAATGGGTCTTGGAAAGACAGTCCAAGCTTTGGCCGTTGCCTCGGCTAATCCAAGTCTTAAAACTCTGATCGTTGCTCCAGCTTATCTTATTCCTAATTGGAAACAAGAGATAGACAGGTTTTGTCCACATATTAACTATGAACTTGTCTCCTACTCTCCAATTACTTTGAGAAAAAAGAGACAGTTATTTGTCCAAACGGATATCGTCATCTTTGATGAGGTCCACTATTTAAAAAATCCTTCGGCCCAAAGGACTCAGGTAGTACATTCTTATATTGAGTCTCATCCACCAAAGTATTTACTTGGGCTAAGTGGGACTCCGATAAAGAATAGAGTTCCTGAGTGGTACTCTCTTATCTATCTTACTTGTTACGGATCAGCTCCAAACGGGCTCCAGATCCAGGACCAATGGTATTCAAACTATTATAAGTTTTGCCATAACTTTTCTAATGCTGTGAAGATAACTGTTAAAGGTCGGCCGGTGACTAAGTTCCTAGGAGCTAAGAACACTCACACTTTGAAGAATTTACTTAGAAGTAAGTATCTTAGACGGAAGGCCAAAGACGTCCTGGAACTTCCAGATCAAAACTATATCTATAGAGATCTTGGAGGAGACGACGGGGAGCTATTAGATGCCTGGGAGAACTTTGGTAATGGAGATAAAGAACTTATTCAAGTTAAAGTGGAAAACGCTCTATCTAAAGTTAAGTACACCATAGAGTACGCTAAAGGTTTAATGGAACAAGGTTACAAGGTTTTAATTTTTACAGATCATGTGAAGGTCGTTCAGGAAGTTAAAGAAAAAATTAAAGGAGCTTTAGGTATCACAGGGTCAACACCGTCCGACCAAAGAATGAAAATAGTTAATAAGTTTAATGAGACAGATGCCGGTTGTTTAGTCGGAACTATTGGAAGTATGTCCACAGGTTTTAATATGACCACTTGTAACCAAGTTATTTTCAATGATATTAGTTGGGTCCCAGCGGATAACCTCCAAGCTGAGAAACGAGTCCACAGAATAGGTCAAGATAAAAAGTGTTTTTATCATGTAATACTTTCTGGCCGCATGGATAAAATGATCTTTGATAATGTAAAAGAAAAAATAAAAGTCTTGGAGGCCGTCACGTAACCATAGTACAATTAACTATGGAAACAAGATCTTTGATATTACATTTACACAATAGAGTCGAAGAGTTACAGCAAGACATAGATAAAGCCATCCTTAGAAAATCCTCTAATAGCTACCTTCAATGGTTAGAAGATACTCATGATACTAATGTAAGAGTGTTACTTGACGCTATAGAGGTTTACAAGAGACAGAAGGAAGGACTAGAATTTATGGATGCCAGTTATAACACTTCCATTACGGGCCTTGTCTGTTAATCAGATTACTAAAGTAAACTATAAACAGAAACGAGTACACAAATCTACTGAGGCCTATGCTTTCAGGAAAGCTGTAAATGAATATCTAGATATTCACGGTGACGAACTCAGACTCTTGGCTGAAAACTTCGTTGACCATAAACACTGTTTCATCGTAGACACCACTTTCTATTTTCCGGCCGATGACCTTCTCGCTAAACCTAGGCTCAAGAACGAGAAACGCCGTCTCTCTAATAGAGTCGGGGACACTGACAATTACTTGAAGTGGACGATTGATTGTATATGGGATTGGATAGGCGTTGACGACCGCTTTATAATTGACCATACGATTAAGAAAAGGCCTTCCATGGCCACAGGTAGCATCCATGCTGATATTCAAATGGTAGAGCTTTCTTCGATTTCAGAATACAGTCCTTTTTTATAATTATACCCTATTTCCGTATTGATCTAAAATTTCATTGTCTTGCATCTGACAAATATTAACGAAGATGTGATCTCTTGTTCTATTTATAAAGCTGGCCCCTTTGGCCCAGTTGTTAATCCGGCCTCCCATATAGGATGGATCTAAGTTTGAGAGACACGGATTATTGTAGACCGTGCACGTAGGAGTACCCTTAAACGTCTGCATTGCTGCTTGATGAGTATGTCCGTATATAATAGACGTGTGTACATCATCAAAATGGCGTTTAAGGTGAGTTGTTCCACAATGTGTTCCATGCGTAATCTCCAAATTGGCCGATCTATTGGCCTTCATTAAAAAGTAATCGTTATAGTCTATAAAAGGGATGCCTCTCTTTTTTACGTGTAATCTGTACTCCAGGTCGAATGAAGGTCTATACATATGTGGAGTTTTATTTATAAACCCTGGTCTTGTGCAGCGTTCCTCATGGTTTCCTAGAGTAATGAAAATTTTATTGTAGTCGGTAACGTACTCTCCTAGTTTCTCTATCAGGTCATTGTACCAATCGATTTCTGCATCCATCTCTGGAATGAAGTGATCTTCAAAGGCTTGGGCCTTAAGTAAAGATTTAAACCGGCTATCATGTGTCGAGAGATAAGGTACGTCGATAATGTCACCATTTAAGATGATATTTCTTCTAACCTTTGGCACGTTCTTTTTGAACAGATCTAAGAACTTCTGGACACCTTTTATGTCGCAGTCGAAAGAGTGTAAATCACTAAACAAGAGATAACTTTCTGTTTTGCCAACGGAAGGTTTGTCGATGATTGTCCTTTTATCCATAATTTATTGTAACATTAATAGGAATATAAAAAAGGGGTTTAAGTTGGATAAATTCACTCTGTTAAAAGGTTACGATAAGAAGATAGAAAAGATTCGATATCATATTCTAGAGATCCAAAAGATGCTAGATAAGTTGGAAGAAACTAAGCACGATGATAAACAATATCTGAAAAGGGAGCTATTCTCTTTGGCCTGTAATTGTATCCATTACATTAAAGAGTAACTTTCTCTCTAAAATCTACCAGGACCACGGCCCCAGTTACCTGGTCGACGTGAATTATTTCCCAAAGAGCATCACAGTAAAAGCAGCGAAAGACGCCTTCCCACCTAGGAATGTCGACTAGCTCATGATCGCATTCACATTTAAGATCGGTTACGTTCTCTAAGCTCTCTAATCTTAGCACTGACTTCGTTTTGGATTTCGGCTGCTTCATTTTGCACCTGGGTTTCTTCTAGAAATTTATAAAAAGATTCTTTAAGTTTTTCATTCTTCTTAATTTGTTTCATTACTGGAGGTAATACTAGCTTCAATAATAACAGTATAACCTCTACAATCATGGCCATAATTACTCCAAAGGTATGCGCTCATACCCGAAAAAATAAACTACGCAGTACTTATGATCCGACCCCATGATGACCATATTAGAATTATCTTTAGGTACGATATAATCTACTGTGGAGTCAGTTATTGAATAGTCACCTTTAGAAACTTCGTCATCTTTGTCTTTATAAACTCTGACCTTAAGCCCTACTTTAGTCTGACAGATAACAGTATTACCTTTTAAGGTGGTTCCGTTACAAGCTACTCTACAATCTTTAGTGCCTTGTTCGTGTGTGAATAGGCCCCAGGAATGTTCCCCCCGTTTCTCATCTAAAGCTGTAAAGTTCCATAAGGAACCACTTTCCAGGTCCACAGGTTTGTACTGGAGTTTGGCCTCGGTTTTAATTTTGCGAAGGCCTTTCTTTACGAAAGGTGCCTCGATGACTGATTCTCTGTGGGATGTTTTCATGAAAAGATGAGTAATCCTACCCTTAGACTTCACATGAAAATTATAGATAGATCTGTTTTTGAAAACCCCAGTACCTGTAAAACATTGTCCTCCTGTACACACCTCCAGTTGTTTCTTGTACAAAAAACCAGGGGTGAGGGATGCACAGGAGACCAATGGAGTAAGTAGAAAAAGGATTAGAAATCTACTTACCATTACCTGTTAATACTTTTAGAATGTTTTTAACTAGTTGGAAAACACTGTTAGACTCGATAGAATCTACTCCACTTAAAACTTCTGATAGTGCCCAAAGACAAGCTAAAACTACTGTTACTACTTCCATAGCTTCCATGATTTCTCCTTAAATAGTTTCTTTTAAATATTGTACCCTACTTTTGACTTTATCAACATAGTGTTGATTTCTATACTTACCTGTGGAGGTCAGTTTATTTGAGCCTTGATTATAGGCACTAATAGCATCGTCCTCTGATGAGTATTTGTCTAAGTAATTTTTAAAATGTTTAACTCCATATTCCAATCCAACTTTAGGACTGCAGAGTTCAACTAGATGACCTTTGAAATCATACTCTCTGGCCACTGCTCCCATGACTTGCATGAGACCCCAGGAAGTTTTTTGTTGAGTCATTTCAGTTTGAATAGTCACTCGGTTACTTTTAGCAAACGGCTCAGGGTCTATAGTCCACCGGTAATGTGGCTCGTACCTGGTAGCACAAGTCTCTCCAGAAGATTCCACAGAGACAATGGCCGCAATAACTAGTGGGTCGACTCCGTGAGTCGTAGCGACGTCGTTAATCAAATTTAATGGAAGCGATAGTAACCAAGTTTTCATTAAATAAATAGTGCATCACGCTTATTAAAGTTACAACTAAAATAATATCTATGATTAACTGCAGTACATACTTCATTTTAACTTTTCCAGGACTTTATCTATTTTACGGCCGTTTTCTTCGACTTTGCTGTATGTCCTTTCTTCTATCTTATTCATATAATCCAGCTCGGTTTCAGCTGCAGATATACGGGATTTCAATGACATAATCTCAGTTGCTCCCCATCCTAAAATGGGGATAATCATAACTGTTAATATAACTTTGGCCCCGAGTCGTTGCATTAGTACCCTTTAGCTGTGATATAATCTATTATAACTTGTTTCTCAGCTGCAGTATAGTATAACTCACTTGAGTAAGCCACTATGAGACTCTTGGCCTTACCAGGTCGTCCAGCTAACTTAAGCATCTGTAATATGGCGGCTAACTCAACGTCGGCCATCATTGCGTCTTTTTGAATAGCCGTGAAACCTTTAACCGTGTTTAATTTAGTAATGTACCTCATTACCATGAAACAAGTTTTCTCTTCGTCCTCAGATACTTCTGACTCGAAATCTATAATGGTTTGCTCAGCTGCACTTACAATAGGTGAGATGTCAGGAGCTGTGTTACCTTGAGCTATCCACTCTAAATAATCTTTATGGGCTGAATTATCGTTGGCCGGTATCCGTGCTCCGTCTGAATCTCTAACTATTTCTCCATTAAAAATACTATACATAACTACTCCTATTCGGCCACTGCAACAAAGTGCATTTGGAAACCGTTATTTCCGGCAGGTAGTGTAATCCCGAATCTAGCTTGATTGGCGTTACTGGCTGCTGCTGTAAGTGTTGGGTTTTGGTTGTTTGTGATTGTACCGTTTGCAAGTCCATAAGTAACTCTACTAGCGTTACCGACTTGATCGTAATAAGTAATCACGGGAGATATTCTCATGCCTACTGGGAAATTAAATGTAGAAGATGTGTTAGTGTTTCCTGCAACATTATCTCCGCCTTGCTCTACAAGTAATCCATTTACACTAGATGCTCCTGCATATACTCCGTAGTCATAAGTCTTGAAGTAATATCTTTGACATCTATTATACTCATCAGCTATTAATCTCGGTTGAAAAGGGTATGCAATTGATCCAAAATATAAACCTACCCCAGTTAATTCTAAATAATCATTTGTAGATATTGCTACGTCCGCTCCGGCAGCACTTATTGTATATACCCCGACCTGACACATAGTAGTCGCTAGAGATCCTGACATTGTATATGTTATGGTTAGTAGTTCCCAACCTCCGCCGCCAGTATGCGAAGTCGCTGAATAAACAGTAGAAGTACCGTTATAGTAGCCTAGCCTAGTATTTGCATTATTAGACTTAACATAAGCACTTAGTGTTAAAGTTTTATTAATAAAGGTATCATCCATTTCTATAAATGTTCTATACCCGATATTGCCTGTAGCTGTAGACGTAGCTGTTAACCTTAAAGACTTAGATGTAGTTAAAGCTGTTGGCTGTCCTGTAGAAAGTCTTTGTGTGTTTGCAGTTACAGTACCTACTTTTGTTTTCCACCTGTCTAATGTGAAAGTATTATGTAAGACAGTTACTGCAGATGTATCAAAGTCAGCTATTTGCATGATCTTCATACAGCCGTTAATAACTAAGTTATTATTGGCCATATCAGCGTTTACATAAGTACTACCATCATGGACAAGTTGTTGTCCCTCAGAAGAACTAGACTCAACAACGTCGCTAAGTTCATTTAATACCGTGGCACCACCAATTACATTCCACCCGGCACCATCATTGTAAACAGGTTTATCCGTTGTAGTGTCATAAGCAAAACTAGACTTAGCATCTGTTAGTAAGCCCAGGTTTGCTGTAGTGTCCTGAGGTAATAGCCATTCATTTACGGCCGAAGCTGTTCCACCGTTTAACTTTTTATTAGTTAAAGTTTGAGCTGTACTCACGTCCGCTATTTCTACTTCTGACCCTAACTCTCCAGCTTTCCACTTACTGGTCAATGTACTGTCATAAGTAAGAACAGCATTAGTAGCATCAGTCATCTGGACTTCTACTCCAGCTGACCCGTCGGCCGTGACCTGGTCTCCTCCAGAGTTTAACAAAGATTTTAACTCCGACATACTTTGGATCTCGATCCAAGCTGTATCGTAATACTGCAATCTAGAGGTAGTAGTGTTCAAGAAGAAATCATCTTGAGAACTTACTGAGCCTTTAGCACTTTCAAAAGCTGCCACGTCAACATAAGATGCCACTTGAGAAGCATTTATAAAATTTTGTAGAGGGGCCAACGTGTCGGTGCCCTCTGCATAAGATAAAATTAAAGTTTGGCCGGCCATGGCTTCTCCTTATATGTCTAAGAGGTCAGTAGCCTCTACAGTTGTTTCATTAACTTTCTTATTCATACTAATTATTTTAAGTGGTCTACTAGTAACTTGACCAGGTAATCCTGATTTTTCTAATAAAATGTCGTCCCCGATCTCTGAGTCATAGTTTACACTCTTAGTCGCAAAAGAATATTTAGCAAATCTTTCAGATCTAATGGCCATAAGGTCAGTAGCTCTAGTTGAGTAATCTTCTAGGTAATGTCTAAACCTGGAGGTCTTATTTATACCGTGTAAATATTTGGCCTTAGGAGAGTCTACAGTAACTGACGCAACGTTGCTAAATTCTGATGAGCTGTAATGACTATTAAAAGTTATTAACTCAGATACAATGTCTTTATATTCAAATCCCACTTGATAGGTATCCTTTAAAATATCAATATCCGTCACACTATCTGCAGAGGTCGGAGTTTTAAATAGCTTATAGGCTATAGTAAAGTCGTTTTTTAATAGTATATAGCCTATAGTTGACTGTAATAATTCTTCTACATACTTAGTGTAATCATTAAAATCCACTTCATCAAAGTAAGGAATAGAAAAATTGGCCTTAACGTCTAAGGAAGTTTGGGCCGCAGTAAAACTAGCCGCATCTAAAGTAAATCCTGCTTTAGTTAAGATCTCCGTCAAAACATTAGCTTGATCTTGAGAGTCAAAGTTAGGTTTTAACCTATAACCTACAGTCATAAGACTAGGGTCTAGTGCAGTAAGTCCAGCATGGTTTGCTTCAAAATTAGAAACAAAGTTCACTTTGATTAGTTTGTTCCCACTAGGGAGTGCCACTTCCGAGGCTGTATAGTCTCTCCCATACAGACAATAATATGTGGTCGAGAGATCTTGAATCGTGATGACTGGACACACATTAGAATTAACAGTGTCAGTAAGTACGAGAGAGCCTTCCTTCGTAATATAGACATAGTTATTAGTCCTATCGACATACAATATTCTCACATAATAAGTACCACTTCCTGTAACGACAAAAGTATCTCCTATGTGGAGCTTAGCTATTGAAGCGGCCGAAGTGGTTAATCTAGTAAAATTTGGGTCAGTATTGTCTACGGCCGTCATGGTGAATGAGAAGTCTGTAGATCCTGATACTCGGCCGGCGTGATACTCTCTATTATTTGCCGTGGTTATATCGTTATTGTAATCAGTACAGATGGCTTGGCTTAAGGTACTAGCATCTATACGGCTAGCGTCTCCTAAATTAGTAACTGATTCAGATAATAATTTATACCTGGTAACCGTTCCAAAGTGATAGAGGATTGGAAAGTTAACTCTTAAAGGATCTACTTTAGTAAAGTTCCCATTTGTATAATAGACGATATCGTCTCCCATCAAAGCTGGGTAGGTCAGCCTATCTAAGGTGTCTTTAACTCTTAAAACTAATTGTTTCTTATCTATACTTAGTCCGCTGATAACACCTTTAAATACTTTTTGAATATTAGAAACTTCGTCCAGGACTTGCCAGACTTCTATCTCTTTATTGTAAAAGGAGTCGTTATCTGTGAGATACTGTTCCCAGTATTGGCCATTATTAATCAAAGTGATAGAGGAGTTACTGATAGAAAAAACTCCGTTTAAAATATCTTTAACGTTTTGTTTAACGCTTAATAAGTTCTTTAACCTCGGCTCCCAGTCTCTTAAATCAGTACCTGGAGTCTCAGGGTCTTTACCTATAGTTTTTACATCACTTGAAGTTATGTAAATGGCGTAAGTAACCACCACAATATTGGAGCTAGAAGGTGCAGCTGTTAAAGTTACGTCTAGTTGTTGGGTCGTTTCTGTGTGGGTGTAACTAACACTCGACCCGTTTTCTACAACGTCTACTACGTCGTAAGGAAAAGTCATCGTGTAATCTAAACCACTGACCAGGCTCAAGTCACCATTAACCATACGAGCTGGATTAAGTTTAACTAGATGGAACTTTCTAGAAGCTTGGTTTTCTTTAATGTTAACAAAGTTATTTGCCATAATTACCTATATGTAAATATTTGGTAAGCTAAGTTATGTTTGAAAAATGAGCTCTCTCCGTTATCATATACTGGAGCTGGGAAATCATAACTAAACCCCATCCAAAAGTCGGCCACTCTAGTGTAGTTGTTGGCCTCTATTCCTGGGTAGTAATAAATATTCTTGTTAATATTCTCTCTGGCAAAATCAAATCTAAGCCATCCGACCCAGTTTTCATTGTTACCGAAAGTGTCGTCTACTGCAGCAATGGCCGCAATAGTTGAGGCCGAGCTAACGTAAACAGGTTTTGTTAAAGCTGCATCAGAGTAAAGAGTCAACACTAACTCTTCGGACCCTGCTAAAGAACTTACTCCGTTTATATGGAGTAAAACTCTCATGGAACCTAGCTCACCATTTTCTGTGACCTTAAAGCCTCCAGTATTTATTTTTTCACTAGTATCCATTGTCTTTACATATTGATCTTTTGAGAATTGATAAAAACTCACACGACCTCCCTAAAATTTAGAGTCATATTAAATAGGTCTCTAATGACGTGTTTAAATCCTGGGTCTCTAGAGAACACCATATATTTAGTTAAGTCATACAGGTCATTACTTACACAGGTAGTTGGGTCCAGTGAGATGAATAGTGGAGTAGTTAATCCAAAGTCATGGTAAAGTTGTTCTAGAGTATCTCTATCTGTCTTGTTTAAATACTGTATACCAGCATTCCTAAACACTGCGTACTTAGTTCTTTCGTCAAAGTAAAGACTTCCATTTTCTGACTCTTGGACTTCGGATGGGTCTACTATAGTTTTTTCAAAACCATTAGAGATATTTCTATCTGTTAACGTGGTGTACGTTCCAAGATACATATAACTAAGTTGAACTCCAGTAGGGCCTTCTGTATTTTGTTTATCCTGGTACTCAAATCTCCAGTACCTATAGCCGGTGTCCTCAATGTCATCTAGAAATCTCATGATCCCACCAATAGTAGGAGTTAAAGTTACCTGTAATGGAGGTGAGTCCCATTGGTCTAAGTTGTTACCTGATAAAGTTATCGTGGCGTCTGTACTGAAAGGAAACTCTACATTAAGTGGAGCTATGACTGCGAAGAATTGAATAGAAGCATTATAACCTAAGTCATAAGTTACAAACTCACTAGTATGATTTCTTTGTTCGTCTGCATAAATTTCTGTACTGATAGTAAGGTCTACACTTCCAATAAATCCTAGGTCATCCCAGAAAGCATCTGTAGTGGAGCTTACTTTTAACACATGATTAGAAGCATGAGATATTTTGAAACGATAATCTCCAGAGGTAGCATTATACGTTACCGTCCATCCTGTAGAGACAGTATTTAATTGAGTTTGGATTTCAGTAGCTAAAATATCTGGAGTTATATAGTCTCCGGTCGTTAAAGTTACCGTCTTATCGGCTCCGTCATTTATATAAAGTAAGTTGTTTGCTGAGCCTGCTCCGGTCCCGTCTCTTACTTCAAATCTTCCAGAAGGTCTCCAAACTTTTGACCTAAAAGGATTTATCACGTTGCTTTGTGGGAAAGCTGCTAGCTCCGAACTAAATGTAATCTGACCAGTAGTTAGCTGGGCATGATTGTTATTCATGAAACGAATTCTATTATTTATAGTCGTGGCCATTAAGTTAACCTCGCATTACTTCTGTTTAAGTTCAATATGGCCGTGGCCAATGTTTCTCCGTCTAACTCTAGATTACTTTCTAAAGTTTGTGGAGTACCTAATAACTCTACTACTTGGGCCAATAGTGCATTAGTAACATCATTACCGCTGGCCAAGAAATCAGTTAAATCATTATTTGTGTTAGGGTCTACTACTCTTTCGTTAGAAGTTAATAGAGCTGGAAAACTATCATTTGGAAATCCTTCAGGGATAACTCCTCCAGTAGCTAGTCTACTTGGATCCATTAACTTTAAAAAGTTTGGTTTAAAAAGTGTAGTGGCTGCGTCTCCTACTTTACTCTTAACATATTTAATCGGATCTTTGACAATGTCGTCCAGATCTTTAGCAATGTTTACATTAGTACCTATTTTCTGAAGGCCCTCTATAACACCTACTAACTCAGAAGGGAGTCCAAATTCTCTAATAGCTCCTAGTAAATCTTTAAGAGCATCAGTTCCCAGTCCAGAGGCTGCTTTACTTATATTATCTTGAACTAAATTTGCAGCATCTTTAATGAACTCGAAAGGGTCCTCTAAAATATCAAATAACCCACCGACTCCAAAACTATCTAACGCTGCAGAAGCCTCTGCAATAACACTAGATTCCAGACCTCCAAAGTAATCAGATACTCCACCGAGTCCAATATCTTCTAGTAAGCTAGATAACCCTCTACCTTCTACGACACCACCACCCTGAAAACCAGGAGCACCAATGCTGCTTAAGAAAGAAACTATACCTTCTCCTCCTCCACTAACTGCAGTCCTAGGAAGGACTATCTCTCCTGGGGAAAGTAAGGCCGGTACAATATCGTTTAAAGCAGAGTCTCCAGAGGATTTAGCACTCCCTCCAACCATACCGCCTTTAGCAAAAGCTATAAATGGGAAGTCAAAACCTAGGAAATTTTCCACGGCAGAAGTACCGCCGCCGTCAAACTCAAATAACTTTTTAAATATATTTCCTACGTCCGATAAGGCTTCTTTTAGTCCGTCTACAATACTGGACCCTAGATCTTCAAACTTATCTCCAATACTACCTAAGCTTTCTGTGATGCCGTCGACAATACTTGAACCTAATTTTTTAAATGGAGCTACTAACTTCTCTTGTACAGAGTTTCCAATGGAGTCAAGTCCACTAGATATTCCGTCTATTACTTTAGATCCTAGGCTTGTAAATTTGTCTCCTATAACAGAGACTCCGTTTGATATTCCGTCGGCAATTTTATTACCTACTGATTTGAAAGCTTCTCCTACAGTATTTGCAGAGTTGGCCACGGCTTGTTTTATAGCGGATCCAATCTCTTTTACTTTTTGTACTAAAGTATTGATAGGCTCAGTAATAGCTTTACTGAAAGCATCTTCTAATACATCAGCTACTTCTAGTCCGAAGTCTTTGATTATTTCAAATAGCTTACCGCTTTCAAAGTCCCCAAAGATTCTATCGAAAACTTTTTTACCAGCTTCAGCTATTGCTTCAAATACTTTATCAAATACGTCGAAGAGTTCTTTACCTACGTCTATTAGTACTTTGGTAAATTTAGAGAACACTTTTTCAAAAGCTTTACCTAGTCTTTTAAACAGAGTTACAAATACTTTTTCAATTATATTAGCTATCTTTTTATAGGCGTCTGCAAAAGACTTAATGAATCTTTTAGTTATTTTACCTAAGCTTTCAAAGAACTTAGCGACTCCGTCTTTAAAAGATTTAGCAACGACCTTACCAAACTCTCTACTAATATTTTTGGCCTCTCTTTTAACTGCAGAGATAATTGCGTTAGGAACTCCTTTAGCTATAGCTGAAACTAAAGCGGCTGCTATATCAGGAGCTGCTTTAGCTAGTTCAAAAGGTAACTCAAATATCATGGCCTTCATTAACTCAGGAGAGGCTTTGGCCAATGCTATAATTAAACCTTTAACTATTTGATCCAAGTTATCGGTTAAGGTTGTTAGAAATACAGGTATGGCCTCAATGAAACCCTGGAAGATAGTTGGAAGAGATTTAGAAAATTCTTCTACTGTCTTTTTAGTTGCCTCTGGCCCTTGAGCAAATAACTCAAATAGCGGTCCTAATGAGTCCCCTAGCCCAGGTATTACTAAATTTGTTAGTTGTGTTGCTAAACCTGTGACTAGACTTTTAGCACCTTCTTTACCTCCAGCAATAGCGTTAGCTATCCCTGCAGTAAGCCCGGCCGTGGCCTCCTCATTTAAGAAGCCGGCAAAATTACTAAAGCCTCCAGACTCTTGAATACCTTCAAAAGTAAATTTGATAGGGTCCGCAGCTGCGTCTCTTAAGACGTTTAGAGCTTTTTGTTGCTCAGCTAATCTTTTTTCAGATTCTTTCTTGGCCTCTTCTGTTCTCTTTATGTCTAGAGTTTTTAGATCCTCTGAAAGTTTAATATTTAAATCTTTTATTTTAGTAGTTGCTTCTGTCTCAGTTATTAGTTTTCTTTTAACTGCTTCATTGACAGCGTCAATAGCTCTCTTATTAGCGTCTATAAAGATTTGACTTTGAGTCTTACCTACATTTTTTATCTTTTCTAAAGCACCTAATAATTGCTCATCAGATAATTTAGCTATGTCTGAAAGTTCTTTCTTAGTCTCTGTAAAACTATTGTTTAATTCTATATTGGCAACATAGGCCCTTTTAATATTGTTAAAAAGAGCTTCTTCGTCGTCAGCTATTTGGTTAGTTAGCTCTATTCTCTTTTCTTCTGCTCTAGTATCCTGGAGAATCTTCTGTCTATCTTTAAGAAGTTTTAATTGTTTCTCTAGTCCTTCAATAGCTTGGCCAGCAAGTCCTCGACCTTCTGACTCTGCTAAACTGATTAAGGATTTCTCGATACCTTGTATTTGAGAATTAACTTTCTCTAACTCAGCTGCAGTAGTTGTAGAATCTTTAAAAACATCGTTTATCGTAATATTAGAATTTAATAGAGCTACAATAACTCTAGATATATCTCCCAGGAGAGGTAGGAACTTATCGCCAATTGATTGGAATAAGTTTCCAATAGAAACTCCAGCCTGATCCATAGCAAAACTGGAGTCATCGGCTATCTTCTCAAAAGCTTTAGAGGTAGCACCTAAACTGTGGTTAGTTTCGTTTACTACTCTTTGATAGTCATCAAAGTCACCTGTAGCAATTGCAATCGCTGCGGTTAACGCTCTAATATTTGGGAATAATTTATTTAAGGCCGCATTGTTACCATTAGTCGCTTCCCTAATATCTTTAAAGACACCGACTAGACCTTTAGTTTTTAAGGCGTTGGCATCAAATTCAATACCTAACTCGGCCGCAGCTTGTTTAGTTTGTTCGGTTGGTTTTAATAAAGTAGCTAGTGCTTGTCTTAAAGAAGTAACTGCAATATCTGTGGAGATACCTGTTTTAGTTAAGAAAGCTACAGTACCGGAGAGATCTTCAAAAGATACTCCAGCGGATGCTGCAATAGGAGCTACTCGACCCATTGTAGCCGCTAACTCGTCAAATCTAGTTTTACCTTCCCGTACAGCTACGAATAGAGCATCACTGGCTTCTTGAGCTGTTAGTCCGGTTAATGAGTAAGCGTTTAATGCTGATGTTAAAATATCGGCTGCAGTTTGCACGTCTACTAGTCCGGCCACGGCCGCTTTGTTTGACTGCACTAAAACGTCTAACTGGGTAGACGCCCCTCTGATACCGGCCGAGACGATGTCGTAAAATGCTCTAGTTTGTTGAGTTTTGTCTTTACCAAACTGTACAGAAAACTCTAAGAATTTGTCGGAGACATCCTCTGTAATTTGAGCTGTGTCAGGTAGTAGCGTGTTAATCTCTGAGATTTGTTTCTCAAAGTTTTTAGCTGCGACGATACCTTCTTTAAAAGCACCAACTAGAGCAAAGATCGCTCTAGTAGCTAAATCTACTGCTCCAAATCCTAACCCAGCGGCCAGTCCAGCTTTAAAGTTTTTAAAACTAGCAGAGGCTTTCTTAGTCTCTGCATTAGTTTTTCTCATGGCCGTCTTAGCTGTGACGCCTACTTTCTTAAAACCATTATTTACTGTGGTTAAGTCCTTAGAAGTTTTCTTAAGGACTGAGTTAGTTAATTTTAAGGAAGTGTTTATTTTGTTAAAGCCTCTAGTGGCCGCTTTAACTGAATTATTATTTTTCTTGAAGGCCCCTTCAATTTGTTTGACCGAGGCCTCTACTGTTTCAAGAGCAGAATTAAGTTTCTTTATTGCAGAGATCGAATCCGAGACGTTAGTCAGGATTTTTATATCTATTCTTTGTCCAGCCATGGATTTACCTTTTCTTTTTCTTAGGAGTGTTCTTAGGCTTTTTCAACTTGGCCAATTTAGCTTCTATTATATTGTAACACTCCACTTCAAAATAAGTTAGATCATCCACGTTAAAAGTATAGCCGAGTTGTTGTAACATTTTCTTATTACTATACTCGGCTACTATCGGAGCTGCAGAATTAGTAGACTGTAAACCTTGAGCGGCCCAGCTTACTTGCATTTCGATCTCTGACTTTAAGAGTTTCCCACTTGCCCAGCATTTAATACTGACGAACAAAGTTCAACTAATAATCCATCAAACTCGGGACTATATTCTAAATCTTCAAAAGACTCGGCCATAGCTCCACTTTCTACGTGTTTGATCTTTACATCTTTAATGTAACCCTTAGTACCTTCGATCAAAGCTATAACACTGTCTAGTTGATCGGTTGTTACTTGAGCTTCTCCCTCTGTACCTAGAGAGAAATTACAGTTTTTAATAATTTTTAATCTTTCAGTATACTTTGGTACTTGTAACTGAGCAGATCCTTCAAAGCCCTCTGGAGCTTTATACTCTATACTTCTCATCCTATTGCCTCCTATACGATGAATAGAGGGCCGAAGCCCTCATTTATTATAAAAAGTTAATATAGAACTCGCCAGCTCCGTCTGCAACATAAGCAGAAAGACTCATAGCTAATTCAATAACTCCGTCTGTATCTTGTAACGAATACGAAACGATTGTAGCAGTTGGCATTGCGACATTACAAGTCTTACCAGCTACCCAGTTTCCTCCAGATTTAGCACCGAAGTTCCACTGAAATTGTACGTTATCATTACTTCTAAATTTTCTAAACTTATCGGCATCATGTTTTTCTAGTCTAGCTACTAGGTCTACAGAGACGTCTCTTTCAGTAATTAGTGATCCGGCTTTACCAGAATCAGCACACATTGAAAGTAAGTCAGACTTAGTATTAGAGACTGAAACAGAAACACTTGAAGCTTCAAAACAAACGTTGTCATCAAAGTCACCGAATAAAACTTCGTTAGACTTAGCAACGATTGGAGAAGTACTGTCATAAGACGGAGTTTGAGGAGCTGCATAGCTTAGCTCATTATCCGCTGTATATGAAGTGGCCCCTGTATCGTCAGCTACAACAACAAAACCTAAAAGAGATCCTATCGAATTAACTGAGTTAGCACCTGTACTCCAATCCAATACAAAAATTGTAGAAGTACTAGAAGAGATTACAAACTTTCCTAGAGAGTCATCAAAAACTACTTTGATAGTCTCTGTAGTTACTCCGTCGGCCGCTACTTGAAGAGCTGCAGCTAGCTCGTGTGGATCTTTGTAAAACTTATCTTCTACTTGTGCAGAGTGAACCCCGACGTCGTCAGTAAAGTCTAAGTAAAAATTTCCAGCTGTATCCATTGGATTAAAGAAATATTCTACACCTTCCATCGAGAAAGAAGCGTTGATAAGTTCTCCGGCCGTAGCTTCTAAAGTCATGTCTACAGGTCTAACCCCAGACATTAACTCTACTGCACCGCCGTTAGCTCTATAAAGCCAAGCTGCCATTGTAGGATGACCTTCGTCGGCCATTTTATACATTACAGCTTTACCTAGGTTTACACCAGAAGCAGGAGCTGAATGATTGAATAATAAATTTAATGTGTCAGTAGAAACGTCAAACACGTTAGATACAGAGTATCCGTTTGTTGCATCTTTCTTTAATACTGCTTGGCCTCTTTCAAATTGAGCACCTTCTCCAACATCAACAACTACAGTACCTCTAGTCGTAGCGTCTCCAGCTGTAGACCCAGCAACCGTATTGTACTCAATAGCTTCAATAACTTCTGCTCCAAGTAAGCACTCCAGGATTAAACCAAAGTTTGGCCTTACACCTTCGACACCGGAATGTTTCAGGTAATGACTAACACTGGCCGAAGGCTCTTCAAATCCGAGGATTGATTTTGCTTGTCCGATTGACCCAGTTAATTCTGCGTTTTCTAGTTCACTAAAAGCAGGCTCCATAGAGAAGCCATCTTGTAGAGCAATGTAATCGTCAGCGGCCGAAGTTGGAGCAACGGGAGTTCCCTCTGCAGTTTCCTTTACTAAAGCCATGACAGTTTTTCTATTTTGCAATGCCATAAAATCTCCTATAGGTTTTCAAAATATTCTATGTCGAAAGAACTCTCAATGACTAGGTAGTTGTTTCGATCGGTAAATACGTTTTCTATTCCATTGTCACCTGAATAAATCAATTTAGCTAGTAAATCCTCTAAAGTTGGATCCTGCTCAAAGGATTTTATCAAAGTAAAATGATCCTCTAATAATTGTTTCTCGGCCGTCTGTCTGATAGATATATCTTTGGCCGTCCCTCTATTTATAATAGATAGAGAAACCACTAACTCTCTCTGTACAGATAACTTACAAGAAATATTTCTATTTGTGTTGTTTCCAGGCCCTAGATAGAAACCATAGCCTCTACCCAAAGCATAAGTATCATTTACACCTAATTCTCTAGGGTCATAAAATTTCTTATGTGTCCCTGAAAACAAAGTACCCAAATGTGTGTCTACTGTATCATAAACAGTACTGATAACACTCATCTGACTAACCTTTTAATAGATCCCTGGAGTTCCCTAGAATCTAACTCCCCATCCATGTCTGAATCAAAAGTAAATCTATCTACGTCCAAAGAGTCGTCATATAGTTTTCTAAGTTCCTTTCTCTTTTCAATATAAGAAGGTCCTAAATTCATATAAATTAAATCTAATGTTTTATAAGTGGCTGGAATAAACACGTCATCAAATCGGATAACCTGTTCTCTGGCATCTATTAAACCTAGATGTTTTAGATCTATAACTAACATTTTAGAAGCCGTCATGATTTCAGGTATCCAGTCTGATTTAGATACTCCTCCAATGGCCTCGTAGAAACAAGATATCTCTACATCAATATTATCTAGCTCTTGAGTAGTCGTAAAAGCATAAGAAATCTCTTTGATCTTTAATCCTGCATCTAAGTCAGAATCGTAAGATATTCTCATCCAGTAAGTATTATATAATGTTACTTTTTGAGCAGATGCTAAAGTTTGTAATTCAGCTGGAGCATAATTTTCAGAAGAGTCTGCTATTCTATTCCAGCTATATCCATTATCAGTGACCCATTGAATATTCCCAGGTCTAGTGAAAGGTACTCCGGCCAAAGCAGAAGCATCTAAAATATCTACGGCTTCAATCCATCCGTTACCTTGTCCTCCCCAGTACTCAATTTTAATATTGGCCGCAGCTGTATTAACTGTATCTCCAACATAAGGGAAGATATTTGTTACTGGAAAATTGTGGGCCATGTATAGATAATCTGTACTAGTCAAAGCTGGAGTCAGATCTATGGCCTCTTCTTGATTTGCTAATGAATAGTCAGTGAAAGAAGTGCCGTCATATTTAAATAATCTTAGATATTCATAAAGCATTATTTCTCCCCTAACATTTTTAAATGTTTTTCTAAATCATGCACTGTGAACAGATCCAAATTACCTTCTATCCCTAAAGAACGCCCAAGCATCTCACTGCATTGGTAGGCATTGTCCCCATTATTATAAAACTTGGCCTTAAATGCTATGGCAAAAAGTGAAAGTATGTCGTACTTTTTCCCGTCTTGTTTTAAACAAAAGGCTAAAGAGCTTTTCCTAAGGTGTCTAGGTACTTCGTACTGAGCTACTATTTTATTTTCTTTTAAGAAATCTTCTAATGTGGAGATGTGTACTCCTCCTAAGATAGAAGCTTCAATAACCATTTCCACGCCGGCCACAACAAATTTTCTAGTTGAGTGAGAGTAATCTTTCCCCATGAACTTCATTAATGAGTATGAGATAATATTAAATTTTATTCTTGTAGTTAGTAAAATCATATTAGGCCCTATAGTACTCAAGCGAACACATGAACTTGTGTTGTAGTCCCGCTGCGTGGTGTACTCTAATTTGTATCATGTTCATATCGGCACCTACACCGATGTCCTTGTTAATCATTTTGGATGATTCCCCATCAATATGAATGACGCCTTGAAATTCTTCTAGATCTAACCCACCAATAAATTCAGAATATAAATCAACACCTACGTTTGTTATATCTTCTTTCGTTCCTGAGAAGTTACCTATACCAACACCGATATTACAAATATCTGTAGCATAAGCCTTGTTATAAATAGTGCCTTTTAGAATATCGAAATCGTATGTTGGTTTTATTGTAACTCTTGTTTCAACAATATTAGCTTGATCGGCAACATAGTCAGTGACTAGCGAACCGTCTGCTTTAAGGTGCTTAACAGTATATATACACCTATCTTCATTTTTAAAAGTCTTCATGCTTACTGAGTTCGTCTCGGTAGCCGTTATAATAGTCGTCATGTGTGAGAGGAACTTCCATCCCTTCTCTGTCATAGCTAAACGATATAGAGGTCTTCCGGAGTCATCCGAAACAGTCTTATTTATTTCCCCATACATACTATGGGCCAGGAAATCAGTTTCATCTGAGCTTCCTAACTCTATTAAACAAAATACTGCTTCGTCTGGCATATAAACTTTTTTAAAAGCACCTTGGTTGACAGCTCTAAGCCTACCGCCTACTGCTTCATATATTGCCTTAAACTGTGTGTATGTCATCTTGTGCATTATAAAATTTCCCTAGATACTGCATGTTTTTTAGCTTTTTTATTGGGGCCGGCGGCTTTTGCTGATATTTTAAAACTAGTAGAATAATAAATAGGAAATTCGGCTTTATATTGAAGCTTGTTACCGTCATACTCAAAGCCTAAAAAGGATTCCTTACCAGCCCCATTGAATGTAGAAAATTTCTCAATATCATTTTTAAAGTTTAAATTAAAGGATTCAATACCGTCGATTTCTAACTTTATATCGAGATCATCAGTGCTGAACTCAATAAAAAAGGCATACAGTTTACCTTCTTCTGAGGTTTGTTCATATATAGTAGTGTAAACAGAGTTAGATAGGATTATCTCTGTATTACTATGTTCTACTCTTAAACCACTTTTAACTAAATTAGGAGAAGCCCCACTGGAAAAAGAAGCATCAACTTTTAACCTATCGCCAGTATTACCAATTGTCGTATTGTCTGTACCGCCGATTACTTTATGTTCATTTTCTGGTGTTAAATCTGAAAAACCACTTACACCACTCATTTAACATCGCCTTCAGTTACTTTAGGGGCGCCGTTCAGCATTTCTTGCTTAATAGCATCGTCAATCTTTTGCTCTAAATCATTAAACCAAACAAAAAGTGACGCTACACTAATAGCAGCGTCACCCCTTAATTCTAGCTTAGACATGGATATAACTTTTTTAAACGCCTTGTACTTTGCCAAGTCATCTCTGTTAAATTTGCTTAAAAGCTTTAATTCCATATCTATCCTTTTGTTATGCTGCGTACTCAACAACTCTTAAATCAGCAGAACCAGCCGATGTAATTGCAAAAAGATTTGCACCGTCATCAAGGTTTGCAGAATAAGAAGAACCTTTTGGAACTTTCATCCCGTTTGCTGCTGAAACTCCAGTTGCTTCTTTTAGGTAAATATCTTGTGACCCTAAATTTTGAACTAAAACTGAAAGTCTACCAATTAAAGGTGTTGATACTAATTCTGATTCTGTGGTTGTCGCAGTTTCAGCACTAACCTTCCAAGAAGCATAACCACCTGGAGTAGTTTCTACACTCCAAGTTCCGCCCTGGTGTGCTGTTACTGAATCACTTGCAAATGCCAAACCTCTGATGTCCAAACCAATAGCATCGACAGTAATTGAACCACCGTTATCAGAAATATCCACGGCCCAAACGCCTGACTGTACTGCAGCCACGCTATCGCTAACTGAACTTAAACCTCTTATGTCTAAACCAACTGCGTCCACAGTGATCGAGTTTCCACCGTCGTTAAACGATAGGTGTCCAGACGCATCGATCAAAAGATCGTTTGATCCGTCACTAATTTTAATTGAATGTAAAGATGCCTGAATGTCGTCTAATGTAATCATTGTTAACCTTCCCTAGTTATGCCCACTCTATAATTTCCACCGTGACTCCTGCCACGTCAGATTGTAGAAAAAGCGTTAATGATGTGGCGTTTAGGCCTTCCTCATTGTAAACCGTGTGAGGTTTTAAAGTAATAAACTTTGTCCCACTTTCTCCAGAATTATAAGCTAACTTTAGTGTAGCACTCTCCCTACATCTGACCAAGAACCTCTTAACGTTTGAAGAGAGAACCTGGCTAACTTCTGTGTTGGCCGTGGCCACTGCTTTATTATAAATTGTCGGATTAGTTACTTCACTTAATAAAGTGGTGTCGACTTTTCTGACCGACTGATTAGCTGAGCCCATTAAGCAGCCTCCAGTATTTTTACTGTGACTGTGCCTGATGCGACTATAGCATAAACTTGGATACTATCCGTTATATCTATATTTAACATTTCTCTTGGAAGGATTTCCCATCCACCGGTTGTCGCTGCATCGTCTGCAGTTACCGTGTTTGCTGGTCCTATATATAAAGTGGCTGCATTGTCTTTATTCCAAATAATTAAAGTGTTTCTATCTGTAAGAGACGTAGTTGGGATTGCAACAGCTGTAGTACCAACCGATACTGTGGTGACTTTCCACTCTTTAGTAAAACCGACAACATTTAAACTACCTTCTCCAATGTTAACACTTCCGGTAACATTTCTGGCCACTTCTCCGTTAAGGTCTGCAATGAACGAGTTTCCATCGTCCGTTCCTCTATGTCCCGATGGAGGTCTAGCTGCCAAAGTAACTCCTTACTAAAAGAGAGGAGGCCGAAACCTCCTCAAATCTTTTATTACAAAGGTGAGGCCCGCTCAGCAACAAAAGACTATCCATTTCGACTCGCTTTCTTTTTAGGCCGCTTCGTCGTGGTCTTTTTAGTTGTCTCCATGATTTTATCTTGTTTCTCTTCGTGTACACCTTGTACCAAAAAGAAGATATACCATGTGGCCCCTAATTTTTTTATTTCTTGTATCACGATTGGAAGCTTGATTTTTTCAAGCTCCCTTTCGAGTAATACGATATTATCCCCAGTGATGTGCCTCAATTTCACCATGGATATTATCCAGAAATCTTAACGATTCTTGTATCGTCAAATAATTGATATCCGTAAACAAAGTCAGCAGATACTAAGTATCCATACTTGTTATTAGAATGAAGGTCAGAGATCTTGATTCTAATATCTTGTTGCATAACTAATTGTAGAGCAGAAGGATGAACAGCAAAACCTGTGTCAGCTGCGATACCATCATGTTCCATGATTTGGAATCCCATGAAAGCGTCAGCTACACCTGGTTCAGATAAGTTCCCAGAAGTATAGTCTCTACTCATAACTTTAGCGTCATCAAGGATGTCACCATAGTATTGAGGATCAAGAAATAACTTTCTGTTAGTAGTTGGGATAAGAGCTTTTGACATAAGAGTTCTAATTGCCCCTAAGTCAACGGCTGCTAAATCTCCAATTACAGCTGGAGCGATATCATGATCCGGAGCTAAAGCACTAGGTACTAGAGCAGAGATGATATCGTTTTCTAATTGTTTTCTAATTGAGTAAACTAAAGCTTCTTGAGCTTCTGCTTGAAAACTCATTGACTGTAGTTGACCTAAGTCAGAAATTTCAAAAGCTGCACTAGCTCTTTTGTTAGCGACGATATTAAACTGAGTTGTATTTAACAATTCAGAAGAAAAAGCTACAGTGTCATCTGTTAGGATTTCACCTGTAGGAGCGTTTACTTGGTTAACTCTAACCGTGTCTCCCATATTCTTAATTGCGCCTTCGTACTCTCTTGAGAAAGTGTTCGCAAATAAAATTTTCGAGCGAAGCTCGTCGTACATTTTTGGTGACCAGATCTCTGGTATTAAATTGGCTAATTGTGTTACGCCTGAAGTTGCCATCTATGACTCTCCTGTTATATTCCGTTAATAAATTTGTTTAGACTCTTCCCTAAGCTGCACAGCTAGCTCGGCAATCTTCCACAGGTAAGATTAAGAATAATTAAATCTTAATTGATTTATTTTCTCAATGCAATACCATGCTTCTCAAAAAGTCGCTTTTGTACTTCTGGGTCAGATCTATCTTTAGCACTCATATTTTTATAAGTGTCTAGATCAAGACCACTAAAGTCAGACTGCGGAGCTCTGTTATCTACTTTTGAAGTTACTTTACCAAAAGCCTGAGGGATAGAGTCATAAATATTTTTAGCAGCGTCCTCTGCTCCTAAAACAATTTTATGTTCCGTGTCGTACTTAAGACCTTGAAGATCGGCCAATTTTAAAAGAGTCCCAACTGACTCACCTTGAGCACCTAGTTTTTCAAGTTCTCTTTTTAGGGCCGCCGTCTTGTAACCGTTTCTAGTTTCTTCTTCTTTAACGGTTAAAGTTGTTGTCACCTCATCGAGTTTTTGCTTTGTTGACTCGTAGAGAGATTTCCAATCTTCTTTCTCTTTTAATCTCTGGTCGGCTTCATTTTGGAGTTTTTCCTCTAGATCCTGGGCCTTGGCCTTCCAATTCTTTTTCTCATTTAAAGCTTTCTCTAAAAGTGGATTCGGTGTCGTTTCCGTTTTAGTTTCTACTTTTTCTTCGGTTTTATCCGTTACGTCTGTCGATACAACTGTATCCGTTTCTTGATTATCTACGCTTTCCATAATTGCCTCCTATTTGAAAATGCGGTTGATTTCTCTTATAACTAACTTTTCGAACTCTTTTAGTAGATGAGTATACTCCTCATTTGTCAATGCTAAGAACTTCCTACCAGGTTGCTTGAAAGTTAATTCAGCTTTTATTTGTGCATTAGTTATCACGGTGTCGGCCCGTCGGTTGTTGTTTATAAACACTTCGAATCCTTCACTAGTTATTCTAAAAGTTAGGGCCTCTAACATCTGACCCGTGAAAGTGTTGTTTGCAAAATTCACACGGCCTCTAGGGCCTAGTGGAAATCCACTTCTAACATATTCTTCTCTAAGTTCTACATAACTTGGGGATAGTCTTGGAAGTTGTCTTTTTAGTGTGGTCTCTGGAGGATTATCTTCTGATGTAACACCGAAGCCTCCTTTGGTCCTGTCATACAGAGTGTCTTTAACTATTTTGGCCATCTTATTTGCGACGGTCCTCTGTCTTAACCTTTTGACTAGTCTCTTGAAATAAGTTTCAAAGTTAACTAAATAATCTTCTCCTTTTTTCCTAGAGACCGGCATCGTCGTCCTCCTCATCTAGAAGCCCAGCTCCAACACCGAAGCCAAAAGGGTCTATAGTTGTTCCTGGAGAGAAGCCCGTTTTTCCTGGAGTTGTTGGTTTTACTCCTATTGAGGCCGCGGCCACGGTGTCGAATAGGTTTGCAAAAATCACTGGGTCAGCTCCAGCTTCTCTTTTGATAGCTTCTTTTAGTAGAGAGTTTTCTAGTTCCTTTGGAAGTCTGAAAAACTCTCTCGGTCGGGTCACTCCTCTCTTCCCAAGTCGTCCAGAGATATGGCCTTCGGCCTTTCCTCTATTGAGCTGCTTTCCAAAATTAAAAGTAATTATAAAACGAGCGTCAACGCTTTTAATATCATTGAGCATTGAGCCCGTGAGTCTTAGATCTCTGACGGTGCTTTGTCTTTTATAAATTTTAAATTTAATGGAGTTCTTATAACCCTCTGTGTAACCGGTATGTTTTTTTCCTTTATAATCTAATCCTTCTAAAGTTCTCTCGATGATCTTATCTCTGACTAGGTTGGCATAGAACTTTTTGACAGACGACCTCGACAAAAAAGGGCGTAGTTTATCCCGAAGTTCTCTTGGAGAATCAGCATAGGCTCGATTGAATACTTTTAAAGTATTAATCTTGTATTTCGGATTCCAATTCTTCTTCGCCATTTATTTCGTCTACTTGAAGGGCCCTAAGTAGTGCCTTCTCCTCCAGGATTTCTTTTTCCAAGTTCTCTATTTGCGAGTCACTCATATCAGGGTTAAGTAATCTTAGTTCTCTTTTTAAAGTGGAGAAGCCTTTTTCTAGTTTGAAGGCCGAGTTCTCTAGTTGCTCCTTCTCAGATACTAGGACCTTTGGATCTCTGAATAATACAGATACTTCGAAGGTCGATGAGAATTCTCTATTGTAAGGGTCAGCTAGTAGACCGGCCTGCCTCCAAACTGGAATGATGTACTTTGATAGTTTGGTCCAAAGGTCTCTTTCTCCTTTGGCAAAATAACTTTGTTGATCCTTCTTATCTTCCACCGACTCCGCTTGATCTAGGGCCTTAGAGATTCCGGAAATTGTTTCACTCACTGACTGCGTTGTCTTAATTGTGCCGGCCGATAAGTTCTTTGTGGTTAACAGTGTGGAGAGTAAATTGGTAACGAGCTGTAAAATTGCGATGATATCGATTTCAGGTTTGATCGTTCCGACTTCTGGCTTCTGGTTATCTGGGCCCCAGTTCATTGAGATGACGGAGGATGGATTCGATGGAAGATCACCGACATCCCCGATTGTATAGATGATCGACCAGGCTTGATACTTTGTTGCAAATAAAAGATCGGTTAAAACCACAGGTATCGCAATGGCCACTCTAATAAGATCGTCATCAGGAAGTGGAGCCACTGCATAAGTTGCTTCATTGTAATATACATAAGGGAGCGTGCCATAAGGGTTTAGGCCTTCCGGATTTTCTTCACTTGGAATAACGGTACCGTGTCCATTTATAATTATGGAATGTTGATCGGTGTCTACTCTGAGACGTTGGTTATCCTTTAGCTCATCGTCTGCTAAGATGACAACAACAAGATCGGGCACGTCAGGTCGTACTTCGTTAAAGGAGTAGACTTCGTATGTGTGTCTTGGAAGATTTCTTATTCCTGGCACGCCTTCGTTATCCACAAAAATATGCTGGAGGTTCCTTTTAAATAATTTAAAGTAACGGTTCCCTTCCTTCTGGACCGCATTGAGGTCGAGGCCGTTCTCCAGGTCCTCTACGAGCTCTTGATCGGCTTCATTTTGATCGGCCACTTCTCTTAGCGGATCCTCGTTGTAGACACCACTTAGCTTGTTGATTATTTTGTTCACTATGTTTAGTGGAACCAATCGGCCTAAAAGCTCTTCGACGGTCTCCGGTCTCTTGAACTCCCTAGTAATTGCTTCTCTGATTATGGTCATGGTGTGGCCGTTGTACATTAACCACCGATTATAATCTTCCTGGCGGGCTTCTTTTTTCTCTGGGCTGTTAAGATCGTTTGCAATCCACTTGAGTAATTCAATCGATAGTTCCATAGATATGTTCCTTAAGCGTAATAGTGTATCGTTGAGCCTTTGGCCCTTAAGTTTGGATCTAATATGTTAACGAAAAAATATCTTAAAGCATCGACCGCGTCGTCATCTTCTTTAATAGGGTTCTCGTTTATAATCTGTCCGTCCTTCTCATTGTAGCGGTAACGTTTGACGCCATCAATAGTTTTCGGGCATCTTTTCTCATCCACAAAAAACCGTACTTGGTTCATTGAGTTCCTGATGTATGACCGCACGATCGGTATGCCATAGTTAATTGCTTTTCTTCTGGCCTTGAAGTGGACACCGTATCTCTCTTTGAAGTAATTCATATTAGAGATACCAGTCTGTTCACGTTCCTGGTTGCCGGCTATATCACAGATCCAATCGGTTATTCTGTAGTGGCGGCTCTTGATCTGACGGTACAGCTCATCTATCTTCATCCTACTTTTAATTATCTCGTCGAACAGATACACACGATCACGGGCCCTGTCATATTGAAAAAATAGGGCGGCCATCTCGTGAGCGTAGCCCCAGTCGATTGCTACATACGTTTCAAACTTCGGGTTGTATATATAATTAGATATTAGATTCGACTCTCCGAATTCAGAATATACTGCATTCTTTGGTGTGGTGTCCCAGTCGATCGTGAACATCTGTCTAAAAGATACAGGATCAAGAGTCTGCTTTAAAGTGTCCAGCTCGTCCTTTGGGAAATGTGGATTATCTAATGAGTTCCAAGTGTAACACTCAAAGTTATCCGGTCTGTTTTTTACGAAGTAATTATACGCCCAGTGGTCCTTTGGATTTATAAATTGGACCCCGAGTGACCCGGTTGCCAGTATGGTGCCCTTAGTGTCTGCCGTTCTGGCCATGAACTCTAAAAACAATTGCTCCTTCATCTGAAAAACTTCGTCCGCCCAGATGACACCGGCCTTGACACCTTCGACCCTCTCCGGTTTTTCACCAGATACCCCGATGACCTCGGACCCATCATGCCACTCTGCTATTAGTGGGGACTTCCATTGCCGTCGAACGAAGGGAGCCGCATAGGCCATAAATTTTTTCCAGGATAACCGTCTTAACATATCGGCCGTTGGCGCTACGATGACACCGAGATATGGATCAACAGGAGAAGGAGTCCACCGAGGTTTTTCCTCTACTGTCTTTATAAACTTAATAGCTCCGACTTCGGTCTTGCCGCCCCTTTTTCCAGCGAAGGCCCCAATGACTCGGCCTCTGCTATTTAGGATATTTTTCTGGACGCCCCACGGTCGGAAGGTGATGTCACTCACTAGCTGGAGCTTCTTTTGCTTCTTCTTTTAATGCTCTCTGTTCTTCCTTAGTCAGTTTGGCCAGGTAGATTTCTCTTTGGTCCTTAGGGAGTGCATTTAAATGTTCTTTTAAATCTTTAATCTTCACTTTCATGATCTTCTCCGTCCATTTGGATAATTAGTTTTTTAGGCTTATCGTTATCTTGCTCCGCGGCCTTGTCATTCATACCAAGATTACACTTAGCAAAAAAGATGCTCCAGGTAGTATTATAATTGCCGTTAAGCCCTTGCCAGGTGATAAAATCCTTCTGGAAATCCTTGCACCACTTATATGCTTCGTTAAAGTCAGGGAACCGTTTTTTCCATTGATGCAGAGTATCGGTGTTAACTCCTAACTTAATAGCAAACCGCTCGAAAGTCGGAAGCTTTGGACCCCGTGTCTTAAAAGTAGCCACTTCATCTTCTCCGTTGACTACTCTCTGTGCTAGATATTCCTCTTCCTTCTCCAGGTGAGCGTAAAAGAAATCAATCATCTCCTGGGGTACGCCTTCGTTGTATTTCGACGGTCGACCCATCTTCTTTTTGGCCATATTATCCTCTTTTTTCACTTTATAAAATCATACTATTCCGAAAACTAATTAATTACAACAACTTCCGCATTTTACTGATAGACGCTGTCTATCACAACGCACTGTCAATGAATTGAGGGTAGCAGTTTTTTGCTATGACAATACTTTATATGTATAGAAATAAAATAAAAAAAATATTATATTATAGAGAGAATAAAGTAATGTTGTAGCAAAATCTGCTACCGTCAAAACGGGGACAATGCGTCAAGTGCCCGATATCTCATTAACGTGCCACATTAAATTGGCAATCTGCCTATTTTCCCTGGAATCTGAGCACCTACTACCCTGTAATATTCTCTAGAGTTTGACTCTATAAGTCATCTATTTTACTCTGAAACAGTATTATCTGACTGATAGAGTCAAAATAATTATTTACTGAAATAATGCACTCGGTTATAATTTAATTACGAAATAATTAATAATAACTAGGAGCAACAAATGAAATTTTTTAAAACTTTAAATCTTTATAAAAACTCTGTTAGCTCAAACATCATTGACCTAAATAATCTAAAAGCTACCTCTTACGATTGGTGGCAGTATTTAGCAGTAATAAAAGGAAAAATAGTTTTCAATGACTACAATTACTCAAGTGCTACTAATAAACATCAAGCAGAATGTAGATCTTTATTAAGTAAAAACGGTATCCAAGTAGATTTATTTATTAAGACAGAGCACTCATTGACAGATGAGAGGGCCGTACAAAATGCTATTGATTTATTAAATAGAGAAATAAGAGTTTTAAAAGCTGAAATAAATAAACCACGATCTCAAAAAAAGAAAAATCTAGAGAGAATATTTACAATTGAAAAATTGGAAACAGAGATAACAATTTTAACAAATGAACTAGTGGCCTAATCGGTCACTAGCAATTGAACTAAAAACTAGGAGCAAAAAATGGAATTCACAGATAGAAATAATTTTGGATTTGAAGAGATAAGCAATTATAAAACAATTTCTAAAAGTCAATGTGATGACTTGAAATTTGAAACTGATTATTTAAGAGTGTGGTTATCTAGGTTTGAGCCCGGCCTTGTAACGATTGAAGTATTACAGGAAGGGCGCTGGATAATCAAAAAACAATATGTAGCAGCTTAATAACTAAAAAACTAGGAGCAAAAAATGAGA
>Ga0114934_10000169_pt1 | contig 39238 bp, 69 predicted proteins | sample 4SBtaG_2_FD_99695 | JGI IMG/M metagenome (GOLD analysis project Ga0114934, IMG submission 99695) | Deep subsurface microbial communities from Kolumbo volcano to uncover new lineages of life (NeLLi) - 4SBTROV10_white metaG | ecosystem: Environmental > Aquatic > Marine > Volcanic ...
AATGCGGTTAAGTTTGATCTTCAAAATGGAAAAATAGAAACACTATGTTTTTGTAGAGACAAACATTTAGCGGAAGAAATTGCTTTAGCATTAAATAAATATAATGATGAAGATAATGAATAATAAAACTTATAAAATAACAATATATGATCCAGATAAAGTTGAAATAAATGGAGAAATTTTAAATGAAGAAGCAACTATGTGGAAAACATATAAAGATTTTAAGTCTGAAGATGAAGCTAAAAATTGGTTGTTAGATCACATTGAAATAATAGAAATGATAGAATAGTGGATGAGCCAGTATTGTAGAAAGGAATAAGATTACTGGCTCTATCCTAAATTCCTTGTTAGAAAAGGAATATGATACCTAGATATTGCTATTAAGCCTTCTTACTATACAACATCTTGAATTTTTGTGCAATTTCTTTTTCCATGTTAGGATTTTTTTCAAGCCTATTCCAATATTCTGCAACAACCCCATCAATTTCCTTTTCAGTATAATTCCTAGACCTTAAATAGCTTAATAGGTTTATCAAGGGGGGGTGGCGTACTAATTTTTTCTTGTTTCTATCTATTGCTTGTTTGTAATGAAAGTTCGTAGATTTACGAACTTTGCTTAATTGATTTAATATCAATTTAGGATTAACATATTCAGCCATATTCTAACTAGTTAATATTTATATTAGTTCTTTATTCAGGTATATTTAGTATAGTCCTATCATGGCATAATTTAGACATCCCCTCCTAACTATTTAACTGTTTATTAACAGGATGATTAACACCCCTGACAGACCTACTAATTAGAGCTTAATTGCTAATTTAGAATAATTCTAACAAATCCCAAAAAGATGTCAGATTGTCACACCTAAAATAAATGACCCTAAAATTTCAATGCTCTAGTTTTCAATAAAATGAAATACAACCTTAAATTTAGAAAAGTCAATGTGATATACTAGGGGTTGAAAGGAGAAATATGTCAGAAAAAAAAGATGATGACTATTACCTTTGCCAAGCAATAGGAAGAAGGGGTTTAACTCATGCTTGGGGTCAAGGTAAAACTCCTGAACAAGCTATGGCTCAATGCCATAAAGCAGTACAGGAGTCTATCGTAGATAAACCATCAAAATTAAGGCATAAACCTTATGCCTATATTGTTGGTCATGCTGATTGGTGGTCTTTGAAAGTCCAAGTAGTATTAGACCACTAAAAAAAGTAAGGGGAATGATAGCAAGTTCCCCTTATTTAATTAATCTTATTTTTTTACTTTCAACTCCTTGTTGCAACAACCTTTTATTGTATTGTTCCTTTTGTTTTCTGCTCATTATTTCCCTCAACCTTTGGTTGTTTAAGTAAGCTCTTTCAAAATCAGGATCATCCCTAAAGATATATTTATTAGTCAAATTTTTGCCTCTATTTTTCCAAGTAATGTAGCCAAACATAGCCAATCTATCCAATGATCTTAATAGGGTTTTTCTATGCTTTATAGCCAATCTTTTTTTTAGGTAGGCATGACTAGGGCAACACCCTTTAGGAGCAGTCCTGAGCCTTCTAAGGAGCAGTAAAAGGCATTTCTCAACAGGTTTAAGAACTGGATTATCCAGTAGCTCATGTTCAACCTTGATAAAACCTTTAGTTTTCTTTTCCATCTTTTTTAATAAATTTTACTTGAGCATTAAAAGAAAAAGATATTCTTTCTGCCTCCTTATCTTTTGAATAAAAAGGATAAACCATGTGTTGTAGGTGGGAGGGAAAAATCATGTAAGTAGATTTGATTGGTTTTTTAATCCATGAACTAAAGGAATAAAAATTAGGCGATCCTTCATGGAACTCAATACATCCTGAGACATCTCTGTGGGGTTTGGCAAAGGGCAAAGGCTCAAATTTTGGTACTTGCAAATATCCAACGCAAGATATGGAAGGATGAGGTTGTTCTATTTGAAGGTGGTTGTTATGTTCATGTAGGGAATTAAATTGTAATGGCTTTTGAACAACCGACCAAGCCGAATTTATAACAACCTTATCAACCTTAGTATCAGGATAAACAGACTGGCAATATTCTGAAATACAAACATCAAAATAATTTCTTTTATATTTCATTAAGACTTCAGGTGTAATTAAATATTCTGATTCAACTGACCCAGCTAATTTGTGTCCGAATAAATAATCCTTTCTTTTTTCATTAGGTAAATTTCTTATCATCTTTAAATCATCTAAAAAATCTTTAACTAAATCATCAGGTAATTGTTGTTCAGAAATCATACTGCCAAAAGGCTTAAACATTTTTATATTTATTTTATCTTTCATATTTAAACTGCTTTAATTTTTTTAATTTTTCTTTTTTAATAGACCAAACATAAGGTCTTTCATTAATGCCAAAATTTGTCCAGTCTCCTAATCTTTCAATATCATTAGGAGCTACATATCCAGCACAATAATAGGTTGGAAAATCATCTATCATTAAAAAATAATAATCATTCTTTTTTTTATTTTGTCTTACAATTAGATTGTGTGTTTTTTTAGACATTAATTGAGATCGCACTTGGCAACTTTTATCATTGATAATTAAATCTGCACCATGAAAATTATTAACACTATGGCTAAAATATGATTGACACATTTTTGCCAAACTCATTTCAGCTAGACAACCACTAATTGTCATGCCAAATTTTGTATAGGTATCAAAATTAGCACCATGACCCCATTGTATTCCTTGTCTTAAACTTTCAATCTCTCTAGTTAAACCAGTAGTTGCACCAGCTAATATTTCTTCCCATTTTAAAGTGATTTTATCCATTCATTAATCTCTTAAAAACATTTAGTAATTTTTTGTTATCGTATAATAATCTAACAAATGAAATTGATAAAGCATCTACGACTTTTTCTTCCCCCAATTTAGACACACTTATGCCATCAAAATGACACAATCCATGATACAACTCATGTAAGAAAGTAATGAGGACATTTTTCATGGATTGATTTTTATAGATTAGTATTTGTTTTTTATCAGGTATGAACATTCCAACACAATCAAGCTCTTGTGCCTCTTTTTTTCCTATATACCTTATGTTGATTTTGTGCCTTTTGTATTTAATACATTTGGGGAGCATTAATTTATTTATACTCAAAAAAAAAACTAAATCAACTATTGACTTCATTTGCTATTGATAGTAAATAAGATGTCAATGAGTAGTGAAGATAGATTTACCGACTTGGCTTGGATTCAAGGGGATTTCCAAAAATCAACAATCTCTCCTAGTCAAACCACCTTGCCTGACTATATTTATTTTATCAAATATCAATTAGCCACATATTTAAAATTTAAAAAAGAATTACCAAGTGTTTCATTTTTATCTGGAACGCAAGTACATAATTATTTTCAACACATACTAACAGGTAAATTTAAAATAGAAGATGTTGAAAAACATTTTGCTGACATTGTAAATAAAATTATTTTTCCTGACAAAGATCAAGCCAAGATTGGATATATAAAAAAAGATATTAAAAAATATGTTCAACATCATTTAGACGCAATTAAAGAAGTATCAAATAATAAAATGGATGGTTGGGAGGTAGAGGTGGAAGGTAATAAATGGTATGATGAAATGTGGGCAAAGGAAAAATTAAATATTGCTAATGTATATAAAATAGACTGCGTTAATAATGATTTAAAAATATATACCGAACATAAAAATATGTTTGGGGGTGCATATTTAAGTAAAGCAAAAAAGAATGAAGGGAAAAATATTTATAATTATAGAAAACCTAACACAATAAATTCTCCTAGATTTACTTGGTTAATTCAAACTGCAATTTATGGCAAACATTTTAATTATGAATATGAGCCACATATTATTGCAGTACATAATGAAGGTTATTATCTTTTTAATAAAGAAAATTGTCCTGAGCTAACTAAGGAAGGATTAAAATATTACTTTAATAAATTTTTACAAATAAATATTAAAAGACAAAAGATGTTAAGATTGGCAAATGGAAGTATGAAAGAACTTGCTTGTATAATTGGTATTGATTGGTCTGATATTAGAAATCATAAAGATAATATAATGTTATCCAATATAGAAGATGAAGATATTAAAAAGGTGGAGGCTTTTTATGATGATATGTAGTCCAGATAATTTAACTGAAGAAGATATTAAAAGAATTATAAATAACCAAATTCTTGAGGATTGGGTCAAGGATAAAGCAAAGGAAGTTTATAAAGAAGAAAAGGAAAAAGAAATACAAGAAATAATAAATCAAGCTAACAGAAGGGAAGGAACAATATGAGTAAAGATTTAGGAATATTTAATAAATGTATAGAGGATTTAAAAAAACAAAAAGCAGTTCCTCAACATGGAAAAGATTATTATACAGTAGCAACAAGGCACTCTGTTTTAATGAATAATTTTAGTGGGAGGGTTTCAATTAATTCTGAAATTATAAATTCTTTATGTTGTGAACATAAGGTAGCAGTAAAGGCAACTATAAATATTGATAATTATGGTAGCTTTTCAGGATTAGCATTAGAAAGATATGATTCATCTTTTATAAATAAAACAAGTGCTTTAGAAAATGCTGAAACTTCTGCTTTAGGTAGGGCATTAGCAGCTTTTGGCTTACATGGTAGTGAATTTGCAAGTGCTGATGAATTAATGACTGCTAAATTAAATCAAAATATAAAAAAAGAAATTCCAAAAGTACAAACAAAATCAAATGGCTCTGCAAAAATTAACATAGAAGAAAGAATAAAAAAAATTCAAAGCGATTTTGATAATAAAAAAAATTCATCTGTTTTAGAAAGGGATTGTGCCTTACTTAAATCAGAACTGAATAAGGCTGGAAGGTGGGATGAGTTTAAAAACTCAGACAAATTTTTAGCCTTCAAACAACTAGATAATAAAATAACCAAACAAAAACAAAAGGAGAGAAAATAATGGCTGATTTTATATTAAAAGAAGGCGAAGGTTATCTTAATAGAGATAATGAAAACCCTGAAAAATTTTGGGGATCATTTAAGGTGGGCAAAGACATGAAGAAGGGAGATACAATCAATCTTACTGAATGGATTAATACTAAAGATGATGGTCGCATAATTCACAAATTAGTGGAGAGAAAGCCTAAACAGGCTTAACTCTATTAATCAAGGTGGTGGTAATCATTTTAGTCTCCCTCTTAGGTACAAAAATATCACCACCTTTTTAAAGTTATGAAATTAATAATGATAATATTACATCTGGCTAATGGAGAAGTTGCTAAAGTTCCAGTACAATTAGCAGTAGGAGAATTTTGCTCAGATAAAGTAGAGGAAATTGTGAAATATGTAGAGAATCCAAATTATAAACCAGACAATAATCAGTCTTGGATTCATACTTATTATAAAGATAAAATAGTATTTGCTAGTCATTGTGAAAGCATGGATGGTAAATATTTAATTAGTTGGAACGCTGGAGAGCCATGCAAAAGAAAGGAAACAAATGCAGATTAATTATAGAGAACAAAGAAATGAACTAAAGAAAAAAGTAGAAAGGCTATCTTTTAGAATTAGTGAGCTTGAAGAAGAAAGGCATAAGCTAGTAAAGAAGAAAGAATTTCTACAAGAGAAATGCAGACAAGCTGGAAAAGAAATTGAACAGTTAAAAAAAAATTTAACAATTGCTCAGGAAAGTAAAGAGATTGAGCAGTATGCTAAATCATTAAAGAAGGGAAAGAAGAAAAAATGACAGAAGATAATATAAAATATATTCATCAAGACCTTAATGAAAAGATGGTAAAAAAAATGTTGAATGAAAAAGGTAAGGAGTATGGCAATTTTGCTAACAATGCTCATGTGGTTGCTGGGTTTATTAGAAGTTATTTAGAAGTAATAAACAAGCAACACCTTCAAGTTCCTATTGAGATTGTTCCAGCTTTAATGATTGTTCTAAAATTAACTAGAACAATTGATGATGGTACAAAAAAAATTCTTTTTAAAGAAGATACTCACTCAGATATTGGGGGTTATAATTCTCTTTTAAGATCAATGATGAAATTCAAGGAGGAAGATAAGCATGGGAAGTAATGGTAAAGTTTTTTATAGTCCACAAATAAAAAAAATAATTAGTTTTATGTCAAAATATTATAGGGAAAATGAATGTTATCCCAAGTTAGATGAGATAGGCAAAGAACTAAATGTAAGTAAACAACGCATAGGTATATTAATAAAAGACGCAGAAAAGCTAGGTTTAGTGGAATCTCATAACTTTTTTATGAGAAAATATAGCTTGATCTCTGTTGGTAAAGACGATAAATTGAAGGTCAATAACTACTATAAGGTGTAAATGATATGAAAGGAAAAGTTATTAAGTATTACAACTATGAGATGTTAGTAGTAATGCAAGAAGAATTTGATAGTGCTGAGGATGCAGCATATCAACTGGAGGCATCAGATAAAGCAACAGTAAAGGAAATAACTGATAAAAAGCTGATGTTTTCAAGAGTCAAACTGTTAAAGGAGGAAAAGGCAGATGGACTACGATCCAAAGAAAATAAGGAAGTTAGAGGATCAACAGGAAAAGGAAACCAAACTAATGTATAAATACAAAAGTTGGGTTTTTAAAAAGCAAGATGCAATCATAAAGATTGCAAATGATCTTCAAGCTGAAAAGGATAAACAAGACATAATTTTGACATAATCTATCTATAGGTTGTGTGGATAAAAGGTTTATAAGTTAAAAGAAAGGAAGGGTATCTATGCCCAATTTAAAAAGAGACGATGTAGAAAGGATCAGCGATACATCTTTTAATATACATTGTGGAAAAAAAATTAGAAACCGAAGATTGCAATTAAAAAAAACGCAAACTTGGTTGGCTAATAAAATCCAAAAAACATTCCAACAAGTACAAAAATATGAGAAGGGAACTAATGGTTGTAGTAGCATAAGGTTAATGGAAATTGCTAATGCACTTAAAGTTCCTACTTGTTATTTTTTTGATGGATTTAATATTAAAACTTACACAAGTAATATGAACTATGGGGATAACTTACCTGAGTTGAATAGATGTAATCAGCACAGAAATGAAAAGATCTATCCTAACCCTAATTCTTATGGTGTAATGACCGACCATTTGAATCTGCCTACCATGTTAGCAGTTAAAACAGGTCAAGAAAACTTATAAACAATCATATAAGTTGTATGTGAGGTGTAGGCAGTCTAAGAATAAGGCTGCCTACCCTGAGAAGTGTAAAATGATAGACCTTTAATATATTAGAATCATTCTAAAATACAACCCTAAATATAACCCTCCAACCATACCCAATCATCATAATGATTACACCTAACTTGTAATTTCTTTAATCTTTTTACGATTATAAATCTTTTTAGATGGTATGATTTGAGTCTTATACTTAGGACTTCTTAAATCTTTTGCAACTGGATTATGCGTATTTTTTTTTATGGGTAACTTTTTTTCCAGTTTTTTTGGCATACCTTTTAGCAGCAGCTTTACCTTTTTTGCTGTAGCTGAAATGTTTTTTACCGACTCTTGGCATTTTGTTCTTCCTCCGCTATTCTTTTATAACAATCATAATGAGCTGGTCTTTTTGGTTCATGCTTTGCATGGTAATAACAAATGAAACTCATATCACTACTAATATCGCCATTACAATGAACACACTTACCAACATCAAATACTGCATTAGGTTTTCTTCCCCATGTTTTCTTAGTTGTTCTTCTTCTAGGCAAAACAATTATCTTTTCTTTTTGCCTTTTTTATTTTTCTTTTTTTTGCCTTTATTTTTTTTCTTCTTTTTCATTGGTCCTCCCATTTGTGATAACCTGTTTTATCTTTTATTAATGCTTCTTGTCTGCACTTCATAGGCACATAACTTACATGAATCCAACCAGAATTAATATCTAAATCATCATAGTATTCCAAAATTAATTGATCGTATTCAAAATTATTTTTTATGTGTGAAGCCAACTCTTTATTATCTACACCTGGAATTTCAAAATCAGCAGCAGCAGAACCATTGTTTGCACAATGTTGGCTCTTGCTAGAACTTCCAATGAGCTTACAAAGTTTAGGACTTCTAAATCCTGATGTAATTTTAAGAGGTAATTGATAATAGTCTCTTAAAGGTTGAAGAACATTAACAACTAATTGTTTAATGTTTTCTATTTGTTGTTCATCAGGTTCATTCTCAATATTATTTCGTAAAGCTGTTTGGCTTTGTGTCATTTCTTTGAGACTGAAATTTGAACTTAGCTTCATAGGTTTAAATTACTATAATAATTATAATTAACTTTCAACTTCTATTTTTGGCTTTGGTTTAGGTAGTATTAATTCAGGCATTTCCTGACAAACAAACCTAGTATATATCCCATGCTTATTAACATCTGTCCTACCAATTTCTTCTGTCTTATGAATAGACTTATGGTAGCCATCTAATAAGCAGTCATACATATTAGTATAATGTTTATCAGTAAAAGTATGGGGGTCTTGGCAAATGTTAGCGTAAAGGGAACAGATAATTATTGTTAAATGGATTTTCATGGATGTTCCATCATCATCTTACTTGTTTTTTTTTCTTCCCTTAATTTCTTTTCTAATTCTTTAACTTTATTAATAGATTTTTCAAGGTCGGTATTAGCATATTCTAACTTTTGCAGACATCTTTTATTAGCAGCGTCTTTAGATTTACCTGCATCTTCTAATTCTGCTATCTGTTGTTTAAGGATTCTTATTTGGTCCTTATATTCATTAATAATATCTAATGAACTATCTGACATATATTATTTTTTGTTGTTGCGGAAAATCTGAGTACCTTTTATACCAAAAATTGATGCACAAACTAAAATCCAGAGATTTGTGAACCATGATGGAAGTGCTTGGAAATGTTCAAAAAATAAATTTATCTTTGCCATAGCTTCAGGATCATCTGACCATACTCCCCAAGCCAAAATTACGATGGGTAATGTGAGTATCGCTAAAACTACCTCATCCTTATAGTCGTTTTGCCTAGCCTCTAGGAGTTTTCCCTGATAGGATTCCTCACCCTTAGCCATCTTTTCAGCATGAAGGTATTGAGCATCTGCCATACGCATCTTAGTTTCTTGACGCTTCTTATAAATGTGCGTACCTGCATTTAAAGCCAATTTTATTGCACTAAACCACATAAATTATTTCTTCTTTTTTTGGATTATACCATTCATTTCAAAATATTGTTTTAATAGATATACTTTGAACTTAATCCAAAGTTCCTTTAACTTTTTCATATCTAGCTCCCTCTGTTAAATATTATAGGATGTAAAGAATAACACCTATTGTTATTATAATAACTGCTTTAGTTTTAAAATTTGTTTTTTCCCAAAACAAAACAATTTTATCTATAAAATCTGGTATAGTCATATCTTATTATACACCTTTATTGGCAAGATTCACAATCATTTGTATCATCAATTATTACTTGATTTTCGTAGGTTTTATCTTCTTCTCTCTCACCACAATCACAGTCATTACAAGGACAATAATCTAAATATTCGTCTATGTGTGAGCCAAATTTACAATGACAGGTATGGTTACAACTTTTACAAATTTTACTCATTTTCTAATATTAATTTAGTTATTTTTTTTTCGCCCATATATATTTCTATTTCAGCTTTAGACTTTATACATTTATATTGAACTCTGCTATTATCTTTTAATTGTCTTTCAGCAATTCTTTTTCCTTTTAAACATTTTGAAATACTATCTTGTATTAAATGTTCTTTAATTTCATGGTCCACTATCATTAATAATGCAAAAACTGTTTCTAACATATTACCTCCTAATTGTAATTATATCCTGTGTTTGATTGTTCTAATTTTTTAAATAAATCTTCATGTTGTTTCATTATTTCTTCGTCTGAATCTATCATGCGATCCATCTGGTCTTGTAATTTTTCTACTTTTCTTTCAAGTTTATCTATTTGATTGTTATGTACTGCTTGAAATGTTGAGAGTTCAAAAGTTCTGGATAGACTCCAACCTCCTAATGCAATTAGGAGTCCAACCAACATTGTTAAAATTTTTTCCATCATTAGTGGCTGCTTCCATTTGCAAATTCTCTTTGCTTATCTTTTAATTTTTCTATATCTTTTGTTGCTTTGTCTAAAACTTTATTTATTGATTCTATCATTACTTTATTGTGCATCATATCATCTACCCTTGTAGTTATTTTTTCTAATTGAATAGCCATGTGTTCTAATAACATAAATTGTTCTTGGTCTATTGGTTTTTGTGTAGATGCCTCAAGTAAATCTTGTTCCATTAATTGTTTAGCAGTCTCTAAAGATGTAAGCCTACTTGTAATATCCGCCCATGCCCACACACCCATAGCAACTGCAAAAATAATTCCAATCATATTTTTGATTGGCATAGCCACACTTGTGTTTTCATTAAGTTTCATTTTTTATTTCTTCTTCCCATATATTTTTTTTACTAACTTATACCATAAATTCTTATACTTAATATCTTTAGTTTTATTCCAAAGATTAGCCAACTCATCTAATTTATTTTGCATTATATTTTTTTCTTCCCATGTAATTTTCTGATGGTTCATAGTTCCATTTTTTGCCATGATGACCTCTAATATCACAATAAAACATTCTTAACCTTACAATCAATTTTATTACAGCTTTAGTCATAATCTACCATCATTAATTCTATATTTAATTCTTTTTGTTTTTTTGTTGGAATCCTATAAATCTTTAGTGATCTTTTTTTCCAGGTCTTTTTTCTATATTTTTTTCTATAGGTAATTGTTTTAACATCAATTAATTTTATTTTACCACAATTATCTACAGCAACAATATCAAAAGGACATTGTGGATCAACGCTTTTAGCAACCCAATATCCCTGTTTAGTTAATTTTGTTATGGCTTTTAATTCAGATAAAGTTCCCTTTGCACTCTTGCTCAAATTAGCCATAATAATACATACAATATATAGTTGTGTAATACAACTAAAACACTATATATATTAATTTTTACTTTGAAATTCTTTTATTAAAGTATCAATATAATCTTTACCTAATACTTCGTCTAAAACTTTTCTTTTATCTTTGGGAATATTACTGATTTGATATTCCATTAAATAAGGAATTAAAGAAGCATCACTTTGAAGTGCTTTCATGGTATTTTTTTTAGCTTCTTTTATAAATTCTTTAATAACATAAACCTGAACATTTGAACTCATAGATAAATATTTAGGACTTGTAACTATATCAGATAAAGCTAAATGAATTTGTGGTGCAAGAATATTTTTATACATTCTATCTAAAAAAGGTATGCCAGTTGTTTTAAATATTTCACTATATCCAATATTTAAACGATCTATTTCTTTTTCAGCAGCATTTTTTTCTTGTTTAATAGTTACTCCAGTTAGTTCTGTAAATATAGGTCTGTCATTTCTTAATGGTCTAGCAACCCATTTACCACTTTCTTCATCATATACAGCATGAGTAGTTGAAGAATAATCTGGAAGTTCATCTTTATTAAATATACTTTTAAAATTTCTTTTAATAGATTCACCCAGACTTGTATCTAATGGTGCAGTTCTAGTATCTTTAACTGCTTGTGTTGTTCCAGTAAAACCTTCATATAAATTAATGTAAGTTTTAAATGGAGTCATATATTGGTTGGCTATTTTTCCCACCATATCATTAATTCTATTCCACTTTTTAGTAGTCATGGGATCAGTAATTAAATTAATAATTTGATCTACCATATATAAACCTGTTCCCCCTCTTGTACCTGCAAAAACTTTTAAAATCTCTTTAGTTGGATTAGCAGGAAAAACTCTTACACCATTTTGATAACGATGAATTAAATCAGCAACATATAAATAAGCTGCTAATGGGTTATAAGGTAAAAGATCAATTGTTTTATCTCCAACTTTTAATTCATTCCATTTTTCTCCAGCCATTTTAGAGCCTCTCATTTGATAAGCGGTTGCAAATATTCCCCAACCTACTAGAGCTTTACTTATTCCACTAACATCTCCTTTTGATAATCTTTGAAGAAAACCTTTAGTCCATGTACCATCTGTAGAAAATTTAAGTATTGTAGAAGGAATATCTGTAGCCACCCCTACCACTCCTCTTATTGTAGAAAGAGGACTATATTCAAATAAAAATTTTAATGAGTTTGCTAAGAATCTAGGAAATGGAATTAATAAAGATAAAGTAAATGGCATACTATTTACAAATTTTACAAAGTTTTTTGCAATTCCAGTTTTAGGATCAAGTGCATAAGTTGCTTCTAAAGCTATATCAATAGCAGCAGCTATATCTTTTTTTCTTATTGTTTTCATTAAATTTGGATCACTAACTAATTTTGCTAAAGTTGCACCCTTACCATATACATCTGGTTTAGCTCTAATAAGAGCATCTAAGGCGTTTTGAAAAACAGCTCTCCTTGTTAAAAATTCTTGGAATCTATTAAAGACATTAAATATATCTACTGCTTTTTGTGCAACTCCTAATGGGGAATATTTACCTGCGGTTGATCCTTGAACATCAGAACTGTACCTTAAAAATAAACGATCTTTTAATTTTGGAAAAGATGATAAAATATTATTTACATCTGTTTTAACTTTTCTAAATCTAATAGGATTTATTTGTCTAAATATATCTATAAATCCTTGAAAAGTTCTAACTGGATCAGCAGGAGCATGAGCCACTTGTCTGCCAGTTATCTTGGACCACAATTGTTCTCCACCAAATCTTACTGCATCATTTAAAACATTAATTCCTTGTCTGCCAATCTGAGAAATAAAGTTTCTTGCAGCAGTCGCCCATCTTCCAACCATCATTCCCCTTCTAATATTATCTAATGGTTTCATTATACCATCTAATAATAATTCAGAATCTACACCTTGATTATCTAATTCTTTTCTTAATCCTTTAGTAACCTTTCCATCATCTAAAAATTTACCATAAACTCTTGCTAATGCTCCCATCTGTTGTAAATCTCTAGCAGATTCTTTAATGGTAGTTCTAAATAAATTCATTATTTCTTCTACAGAAACTTTATGTTTTTCTAAAAGTTTTTCATTTCTAATAATTTGCATTATTCTAGGAGTCGTCATAACATCATAGATTTGATCTGATATTCTTATTAAAGGATTCCTTATTACTTCTGCTCTATCAAAAAGATCAGCCATAAAATCAGAAATTCTTTTTCTAACCGCAGGATTAATTCTTACTGTTTTTAAAGAATCATCAATACCATCTTTTATTGTTTGAGTTGCAGTTTCAACTGTTTGGTTTAAATCAATATCTTTTCTTAAAGATTTAGGAATTACTCCTGTTGCTTCATCAACAATATTAGCTTCTTCTTTTATTTTTTTATTATAATTTTTAATAGGTTCGTCTGTATTTTTTAATTTATTTGTTTTTATTCCATTAGCTTTTCCTCTGGCTAAAAAAGAAAATAATCTATCTAAAGCTATACCAAATATACCACCTTCAGCAGCCATCTTTAATCTAGCTTTATCTTCTGAATCTTTATCAGTAGCTTGTAAATATTCTGTAATTGGATTTGCTAAATGTGGGTAGGCTTGAACTAAATTAGATAGTCTAGCTTCAAAAGGTGAAAAAGCAAATTGAGCAGCAATTTCTCCTTTAATACTAGCTTCAATAGATTTACCAAATAATGTTTTAGCTTGTGGAATTTTTAATAATTTTTGTGCTTTAGTTAATCCTAAATAAGGAGTCATAAAACCAATTAAGTCTCTACTAAAACTTCCACCAAAATATTCTGGTTCAGGTATTTTTTCAAATTCATAATTAATAAGTTTATTATCAGCTCCAGCTTTTCCTCCTAAATAATTAATAAAATCTATTGTTCCTTGTCCAGTATCTTTTGCTGCACCCAAATATGTTCTTCTTAAAAGATTTTCTTGAAAATCTTCCCATGTGGTATAACCATCTTGAACTGAACCACCATCTAAAACAGAGCCTTTCATTACATCTTCTGTTTCTGTAGATTGAGAAACATCTATAATTTCACTTCCTGAAGTAAATTCTTCCCATGAAATTTCTTTTTTAACTTCTTCTTTTTTTTCTTTTTTAGGAATTTTAAAAGATGACATGAAATCATCTTGTTTATTGATTGTTGAAAGTGGAGTAATTTTTATTCCTGCTTCTTCAGCAGAAATTAAATCTTCATCTTTAGATTCTTCTTTTAATAATTTTTCAAGATCAGCTTTTTTTTTCTTTTTTTCTTCTTCGCTAATTGTAGAAACATTAACAATTGTTGAGTCTTTTGTAAATTCTTCCCAGCTTATTGTAGCCATACAAAATACTCCCTATTAAACAGGCTCTAATATTGGCGTACCATCTTCTTTAAAGCCAACCACTTTAACTTTTATTCCTTTTGAATTTGTGATAATTTGACCAATTTTTAATTTACCTACACCATCTTTACCTGAATAAAGTTCCTCAAGTATATTAAACTCACCTCTAATATATTTTTTATAAAGGTCTTGTTCTATCTTAGGTAATTTTTTAATTGCTACTTCTTGATCTGCCTCTGGAAGCATTTGAATTTTATCATATATAGATTTAGCAGCATCTGCTAAAGTATTTTTTTGAGTTCTTTTAGTTAGCATAGCAGAAACATATTTTTCAGGAAAAGCTCTAAATAATTCTAAATCTCCTTCAGGAACTTGACTTTCATATTTTTTAATAAAGTCTCTTTTTTTTTTAGCGGATTTAATTTTTTCAACTCCTTCAGTAAAAGATAAACCTTCTTTAACAGAAGGGAATAAAGATTCTCCAACACCTTTTCCTTGAAATCCTTTTGCAGCCATAGCTGCTCCTATATTAATATAAGGATTTGCAAACATATCATATAAACCTGATGTACCAGGTTGATTAAATGTAGTTAATAATCCACCTTTGCCAAAATTACCTCCAGTTCCGAATAAACCTGAAGTAGGTGCTACCGATCTATTAGGTCCAAAAATACCTAAATCTTGTCCTTGCGTTCCTACCATGTATTTTTTTAACCAATCCCAAGCCATTATATTAATCCTTGTTGTTTAATCCATTCTGTGTTGAATGGGTTTCCTGATAAATTTGTCATTGTGTAGCCACCAGGAAAAGTATTATTATAACCAAATTGTTGTGATGTGTCCACCATACCTAAAATGCTTTCTATATTAGCTTTAGCCGAATTATATGTGTTTAAATAGTTAGGGTCTAATCCTGTTCCTGTTTGATTGTTTGCGAACCATTGATCTACCATTGATAATTCTGGAGTTTGATTTGCAACCATATAAGATGCTTGAGGAATTAAAGAAGAAACAGCTTCTTTTTCTTGATTTGTTAAATTATTAATATTACTTGTATCTCCATCTCTATATAGGTCTTGAAATGCCTCTGATCTATGACCGCTATCATAAAAATTTTGATCTATTTCTGCCTGTGTTTCTGTATCTAAATCTTTATAATTTAATCCATATTCACCTTGTGCATATTCATTTACAGAACTATAAACAAAATCACCCTCACCAATTCCATCTTCGCCAGTAATACCCTCATATTGATTTTCATTTTTACCTAATAAACCACTAATACCTTTTATAGCCGCTCCAACTATACCACCACCTTTAATGTAATCTACAATTTTATCAGCTAAAGTTTTAGTATTTGTTGGTTCTACATCAAAGCTAGTAGATGTATATGTTGAATCAATATCTTCTGGTGTGTTGTATTGTTGAATAACACCATCACCTGCATTACCTGTTCCAGCGTATGCACCACCTTCAAATTCAGACCTAGACATACCGCTACCTGCTGATGATGTTCCAGCAAGACTAGATTCTGTGTAACTATCAAACTCAGGATAAGCAGGGATTCCTTCTTCTGTTATTGTTTTTTGTCCACCTAAATTCTCTAAGGTTTCTGCCTCTCCAGGTGTTATGTATGCTAAAATATGCTTTTGTCCTTTTATTGTTTTTGAACTTAATAATCCCATTATGCTCCTTATTTAATTAATGCGATAGCAACTAAAACAAATAATATAACAATATATTTTGTTGGTTCATTATTAACTTTAGTTTGAAAATCAAAATAGAATTTTTTAATTGTTTTCATTATAGTAGTCCTCCCAAAAATCCTAGACCACCTCCTAATAAAGCACCAGCTCCTCCACCTAAACCATAACCAAATGCTGCTCCTCCTAGCCCAGTTGTAAATGGATTAGCTTGAGTATTAACTGCACCTGATCTAACAGGAAAGCCAGAAGCAATAGGTGAAACTACACTTCCATATTGTTGTAGTGCTTGAAATGGAGCTATGTTTTGTTGTCTTTGTATATTTTCTAATTGTCCACCTACTTGTGTTAAATTTGGTGCTTGTTGTGCAATTGCTAATTGTCTAGCTCTATCGGTATTATACTGTTGAAAAGCTAAAGGTAATGCTTGTTGTGCTACTTGATTAATAACTTGTGATTGAGCTAAAGGAGAAGTTGGTGTTCTTCCAGCTCCTGTAAATTGACTTGCAACATTTCCATAAACATCCCCTGCTGTTTTTTGAATTAAAGGGGAAAGGAAAGGGTTTAAATATTTTCCTGATAATGTGTCTGCTAATTGCTGTTGTGCAGCATTAGCCATTACTTCTTGTTGTGCGATACCTTGTGTTGTTTGAGTAGTTGGTGCAACATAACCTGCTGCTGCTGGTCCTTGATTATATATTGCTCCAGCTTCTGAAATTATTTGATTTAATGCTGGTTGTGCTGGTGCGTAAGGTTGTTGTGTTGTAGTTTGTGTTTGTCCACCACCTGATGATCCGCCTCCTAAAAAACTCATTTATTTTTCTCCTGTTTGATTTGTTTTTCTAAAACAATATGGGTTCTTTTATACCCAAAATTATTTAAAACTTTTTGCCATCCTGGTCTTGCAATCAATTCAAGCATTAAACAATTTTCATTTTTAGCAAATTCTTCAATATCTTTTATTAAATGTTGCCATTTATTTCTTTGCCTTCCAGTCATCATATAAATATGACAAATTTTACCTAAAGGCTTTTGTATTATTTCAGTAATAACTAACCCAAAATATTTATCAAGGGTTGTTTTTTGTTTTTTATCCCACAATATCCAAACTTGAAACTTACCTTCTTTAGCGGTTTGTAAAACAAAAGCTGAATCTGAAAGTTGACCTGAATAAAGTAAAGATTTTCTTATATCTTTTTCAATAAGACCCCACACTTTATCAAGTTCTTTTGTAGGTATTCTGACTAATTCCATAAATTACTACAATTTTGAGGTCATTACAACTATGTAATTGATAAATAACTCATAGATATATCTACAGCATCTGTGCTACTCATGGTTATTTTAAGTATATCTGTTTCCTCTAAAATTAATGGTTCTGTAATGAGTTGTTGTGCTGTATTGGCAGTAGTTGCGGTAGTATTTATGATTTTATAGGTCGCACTAGCCGAAGTATCGGTTACTTCTAGGGTAGCTGTAGGTGTGTTTGATGAATTATTACTTAAAACAATAGACTTTATAATAATAGTTTCACCACTACTTGCTGTTAATATTGATGTCTGAGCAGTCGTAGTAAGTGATTTGCCTGAAAATTTATAACTATGAGCCATCTTTTTTTTCTTCTTTTGGTAAGTAACTTAATAAATGTTGTAATTTAGAATAATTACTATCTTTAATTTCTAGCCATTTATCTATTTCTTTATTTATATCACTATGATCGGCTAAAGCCATAGGATTTTTAAGTAATAATTTTATATTTTCATCAGCCTCTAAGACCTTTGCTTCATATAATCTTTTAAGTGATTCTATTCTTTGTTCCATATTATTAGCAGGGAGTAATGGGGTGGTCCATTACCCCCAGCAAATAATATATCAATTTTTAAACCAACTTGGTAGTCCTAAATGAGGTCGCTTATCAAAAAGGTTTTGTTGTGAACCAGGTGTTTTTTTATTGTTATAATGTAAAAAAACTTGTCCGCAAGACTTACCTTTAAACTTTTCTCTCCAATGCTCTAGTTCGCAACCACTATACACTAACATATCTCCAGGTTTTAAAAGAACTTTAATTCCTTTAGCTTTACTTTCTGTTGTAATTTTTTTACCATCTGGAATACCAACATTTTCATTTGGACTTAAATAAATATCCCAATCATCTCCTCCTAAATTCATTGTCGTAGATATTTCACAACTAAATCTATCTTTATGTCTTTTTAAAATATCCCCTTTTTTATAAATTCTTGCATAAGTATAAGCTGGATTTAATTTTAACCCTGTGGTTTTTTCCATAATGGGTTGGCATTTTAATAATAAAGTTTCCATAACTATATCGGCATAGCAAGAATAAGTATTTGGGATTTGTTCTTCTTTTCCCTCATAGTAACCTAATATAACTTCATAAGGAGAAATATATCTTCTTTGCATACAAGTATCATAAACTTGTTTTTTCATTAAAAAATAATTGTAAATAAAAGTAGCCATATCTTTTGAAATAGCTTCTTTAATAATTGCATATTTTTTTTTCTTAAACATCTTTTGCCATTTCTTTTGGTATAGCTTGTATGTTCCAATGAATAAATCTAAATGGTTCTATACCATGATCTACTGAGTATTCATGTTCCAAAAATCCTGGAAATATAATTAATGTTCCTGGAGTAGGTTTAAAATGTATTAATTCACTTCCTGCCCAAACGCCTTTAAGGTCTGGTTTCATTTTTAATTTAGTACATCTTGCACCTGTTTTAGGTTCATGGAAAATAGGAAAAGAAGTTTTATCCGAACACTTTAAAAAATAAAAACCTGATACATGTTGATTCCAATGTATGTGTGCTGAATGATGTCCGCCACCTTTTTTAGAAAATTCTTGAACCCATAGTTCGCTAAACATAGTTTGATATTGTTGCATATCATAACCCATGTGATCTAAAAATTCCCAAGACTTTTGACCTATATAATCTCTAAAATCTCTAAAATCATTATCTATTGTTAAAGGTGTGGAATGATGACTTGTTCCAAAATCTTTATTAATTTTAATATTTTTTTTATCTCTTTTTCTAGCTTCGTTTATATATTTATTACTAGCTTTGTTTAAAGATTTTAAAAATTCTGGTTTTTGCTCACTCCAGATTGGTGTCCAAAAATAATTATTAATATACATATTATCTAAAAGGTAATCCTAAATGCCAAACTACAAGACTATATCTTGTACCTTGTGTTACTGGTTTAACTCTATGCCAAACAAAACTAGGAAATACAATAATAGAACCTTTGGGTAATATTTCTTTACATTGTATTCTATGTTTTGATTCATCTCTCATGTGTGGATCATAGTTTCTAAAATCAAATTCTAATTCTCCACCTTTATATTCTGAACCATCGGTTAATTGACAAGTCATAGATAGTTTTCTTATTTTTCCATTATCAGGATCGTTTTTATTTTTTCTTTCATAAGGTTTATCCCAACTATCACAATGCCAATCGTAAAATTGATTTAATTTATATTTTGTAAATTGACATGATTCAGACCTTTCCCAATCAAAATTCCAACCAGCATTTCTATTAGCTTGATGGACAAAAGGATGAAGTTCTTTATAAATCCAAGTATCATTTAACCAAACTAAATCTGATTTTCTTTTTCTTTGAATATTTTTAACATCATTTTTTGATAACTTTTCTTTATCATACCCCCCTGTTCTAGCTATAACTTCAGCTTGTGATAATCCATATTTAATTACTTCATCACAAAATCTAGGGGTTAAGGCAGATTCAAAATACCAATAATAATTAGATATATTCATAGGTAGAAGTTAAAATAAAGTTAAGGGAATCTTTTTGATTGTTAGTGATGTAATACATATTAGTTGAGGGGAATATAATAAATTTATTATTTTTTAAAAGTATATCCCAGCTTCTTCCTTTTCTTCTATTGTCGTCATAATGTATTTTAACGCTACATTCTTTAACATTAACACCATATAATATAGTGTAATCTGGAGAATTTCTTAAATCAACTGGGTCTATATTAAGTAAAGGAATAGAAATTTCGTTAGGTTTATATATTTCGCCTGTAGTTAATTTATTAACTAAAGTAAAACCATATTCTAAATTAATATGTTCTCTTAAATATGTAGTTAATTTATCCCATTCCCTTGAAAAAGGAAAAGGACAATCTTGAATTTGATGTTTTAAAATATCTTCTTGAAGTTTATTACGATCAATTTCAAAACCTTTAGGCATTGAAACATCACCATAATATATTGCTATTTCGGAAAGTTTATTTTTTTGTATTATTCCACCCATACAGTTTAATTACAGATTAGATTTTAATTCCCAGTCTGTGCTGCTTTCGTTCCATTCGTAACGATGTTTGTGTGTTCCTGCATCGTTTTGTGTTTGTTGTTCAGCAGTTAAAGCTGGAGCATCTCCTTTTGGAGACTGCCATCTAGCTTCTGTTGTATTTTTAACCCAAGACGCATAAGGTTTTTTAGGGAAAAACATATTATTATCTTCATCCCATTCATAACCTATACCAGCATAGTTGCCTCTGAAAGCTTTAGAATCATCTCCTGAAGAATGCTTATTTAATGATGTATTGTATGAAGTTTGAATCCACATTTGAGCTGCCCAATTATTATGCTGCTCTAAATATTGTTGTCCTACTGATTCGTCCTCAACGCCATCAGCATTTTTCATGTCTTTGTTATCAAGTGTTAATACTTGAATAACTTTTCCATTCATGCCTATTTTTGCAAAGTGTGCCATAATTTTCTCCTTATATATTAAAATTAATTGTTAAACAATACATAAATATTATTGAAATTTATACCTTATTACAACTATTCCTGATCCACCTTGACCACCTGCAGAATTAGTTGGTTGATTTCTACCAGCACCACCACCTCCACCACCTGTGTTAGCAGTTCCTGCATTACCAGTTCCTGGAGGAGTTGTAGAACCTGCTCCGCCTCCACCAACACCAGCAGATCCACCACCGCCGCCAGCTCCTGATGGTCCATATCTTCCACCACCGCCACCGCCAGCGTAATATCTAAAACTTCCGCAAGGTGCACCATTAGAACCAAAAGCTGTAGGCATACCTGCTCCAGCACCACCATTTCCACCAGCAGGTCCACTTCCTCCGCCACCTGTACCGATAGCTCCACCGCCACCTCCTTGTCCATAACAACCTCCACAATAACCAGCACCTCCATTATTTCCTTGAGATGGACTTACAGGAGGGGTATTTCCTGATCCTGCTGCATTTGGATGAGGTCCAGAAACTGATCCTCCGCCTCCAGAGCCACCGCTTGTATTATCATTTGGATTAGCAACTCCTCCTACTCCACCACCTGTTGAAGTTATTGTTGAAAATATTGAATCACTTCCTTTAGCAGCATTTCCACTACTTGCTCCTGTTGAACCTGGTCCACCACCACCTACAGTAATAGGATAACCTTGAGCTGTTACTGGTAAATTAGCTGGACCTGCTAAAGGTTTGCCTGGATAAGTTAATGGAGAAATAGAAGGTGAAGCAAATCTAAATCCACCTGCACCTCCACCTCCTCCATAAGAAGCTCCAGCACCGCCACCACCAGCAACTACTAAATATTCTACTGTATTAGATCCAGCAGGTGATCCTCCTGCTGTAACTGTTAAAGTTCCAGGTCCAGTAAATGTATGAATTTTATAATCTCCGCAAGTAGTTATAGTACCACCTGTAGCAGCAACATAATTACTTCCTACACCAGCAAAAGACCCATCTTGTATTGATCTCCAACCTTTTGTACTATCTACATAAACTAAAGTTAAACCTTCACCTTCAGTACTTAAAATAACACTACCTGCACCGCCATTAATTTTTTCTGAACCATTTGGTGTAATTGTTAAACCATTTGAATCAAATGTATTTGCATAATCTTGAACTGCAATTATATTTCCAGCAGAACCTGCTGGAAGTGTAACAGTAAAGCCTCCACTTGTAGTATTACAAAAATATCCATTACCACTAACTGCTGTAAATCCTGTTGCTTTAATTGAAGATGTATCCCAATTTACTGCTCCTGTTGCACCAAAACCTGTTGCTGTTCCAGAGTTAGTTATTGTTGCACCAGCAGGAATAGTAAATGTATCTCCACTATCTCCTAATGTTGTAGTTCCACAAGCTGTTCTTGGACTAATTTTATTTACTTTTATTTCACTCATTATTGAAATTTATACCTTATAATTACTATACCTGAACCACCAGACCCACCTGCAATTCCTGATGGAGCTGAAGCTGGTGAGCCACCGCCTCCTCCAGTATTAACAGTTCCATTTACGGCTGTATCTGATGGATTACCTCCACCATTTCCACCATTTCCACCGCCACCTGTTCCACCGGCACCACCATTTCCGTTGGGATTATAAGATCCACCTCCTCCACCGCCTGCATAAGCTGTTGGCGAACCTGATATTGAAGTTGTCCCTCCTGCACCTCCATCTCCAGCATTTCCTGGAGAAGCTGCATCTCCACCTGCTGCAGTAGCACCACCACCTCCACCACCAGCACTTGGTCCTGTGTTGGCACCATCACCTCCTGGATTTCCTTGTGAAGGACTAACTGGGGGAGTATTTCCTGCCGCACCACATCCTCCTGGAGGGGCACTTGTTCCACCTGCGCCTCCACCTGATCCACCTGTTCCCTCAGGAGCAGCAGATGGAGTTCCATAATTTCCTCCTCCACCGCCTGTAGAAGTTATTGTGGAAAAACTTGAATTTGATCCTCTTGGTCCTGCTTTTTGAGAACCTGAAGCTGGAGTTGCTGGGGCTCCAGTAGCACCTGCACCAATTACTATTGGATAACCTTGTACTGAAATTGATATAGCAGTTGGAGTTGCTAATGGAGTTGCTGTATATGGACCTGAAACAGGAGTGCTATGTGATTCTCTTAAACCTCCAGCTCCACCTGCTCCTGTTCCATCATAATTTCCACCATTTGCCGCACCTGAACCACCGCCAGCTACTACTAAATAATCTACTGAACTTGATCCTGCTGGATTACCTGCACAGGATACACAAAATGTTCCTGGTCCTGTAAATTTATGAATTTTATAATCACCACAAGTACTAATTGTTCCACCTGTTGCAGTAACATAACCAGCGCCTACTTGACTTGTTGTATCATCATTAATTAAAGACCAACCTTTAGTTGCGTCCATATAAATAAATGTAACGGATAAACCATTGGTACTTAATGTAGAATCAGCAGCAGTACCATCCATATTGGAACCTCCTCTACCTACGGTTACTGCGTTAGTTCCAAAAGTTCTTGCATAATCTTTTATTGAAACGATGTCTCCAGCACTTGGAGAACTTGGCAAGTTAATTGTAATTGTGCCTGAGGTTGTATTTAAAAAATATCCTTTTCCTGAAACTGCCGTAATAGGTGAATCTGAATTTGTTTTAATAGTCGTTACCCAATCAACTGTCCCTGTTCTACCAAAACCTGTTTGTGATGCACCAGTTGCTAAAGCAATACTATCGCCACTTGCACCTAGTGTAATTGTTGTTCCACATTTTTTGATGATGTTTGAATCATCTGAAACTTTATTTATATTATCTACTTTTATTTTACTTGACATATTTTACCTATTGATACTTGTATTTTATAATAACTATTCCTGAACCTCCATTAGCTCCATTACCAGATCCATTTGTTCCTTGACCACCTCCACCGCCACCGCCAGTGTTTGTTGATCCAGCTACTGCTGCAGGTGGACCTGCTCCCCCTGCTCCGCCACCACCTGGTGCTGATGGAGTAGCTACATTACCACCACCTCCACCACCAGCATAAAATCCTGCAGGACTTCCTCCTAATGGAGCTGGAAAAGATGGACTAACATCTAAGCCATTTCCTCCAGGAGTTGCTGCATTTGCTGTATAAGATGCTCCTACTGATCCTGCACCTCCACCACCTGCTGATGAACCATTAGCTGGACTTAAAGATCCAGGAGTACCACCATATTCAAAATTTCCACCATTATTTCCTTGAGGTGGACTCACAGGAGGGGTATTTCCTGTTCCACCATTATTATCATTTCCACTTGTTCTTGCTGCACCACCACCAGAACCTCCTGGAGAGGCATCTGTTGCTGGAATAGGTGTATATGAAGGATTTCCAGCATTATTTCTTGCACCTTTACCACCACCTGCTGATGTATTTGATATAACTGAAGAATTATTTCCATTACTTGCTACTGGACCACCTGAACCTGGATCAGAACCATACGCACCACCTGAACCAATTACAACTGGGTAACCTTGAGCTGAAACAGAAACACAAGATATATTTCTTAATCCTCCTGCTCCTCCACCACCGCCAGCTCCACCACCACCACCTGCAACGATTAATGTTTGAGCTGTATTTGAACCTGCTGCGTTACCACCACAGGAAACTGTAAAAGTACCTGGTCCTGTAAATTTATGATATTTATAATCTCCTACTGTAGATTCTGTTCCACCACTAGCAGCTACAAATTTTATTTCATTAACTACATTATTTGAATAAACAGGCATCCAACCTTTAGTGCTATCTGCATAAACTAAAGTAACTGCCTGACCTTCTGTGTTTAATGTTAAATTAAAAGTTTCACCTTGTATAGGTTGTGAATTTCTATTTATAGTACAAGCATTAGTGTCAAATGTTTTTGCATAATCTGAAACAGAAACTATATTACCAACAGAAGGTGAACTAGGAAGTGTAACGACCACAGCTCCACCATTTGTATTTACAAAATATCCTTCGCCAGAAACTGCTGTAAAATCTCCTGTTTTAATTGATGTTTGCCAATCTACTGTACCAGTTCTACCAAAGCCAGATTGACTAGCTCCTGTTGCTAATTGAACTGTTTTACCAGAACTACCTAAAGTAAGTGTAGATCCGCATTGAACATCAACTGTATTTACTTCTATTTTGCTCATACTATTACCAATGTTCCTGTTACTGTTATTGTGTGTGGAAATGTAACTGGTCCTGCAAGGACAGCACTTTCAATCGTTAAAGTATTGTCTATGGTTGCAGCATGAGTATAAATTTCCTCACTACCTGGTTTGTTACCAATATAATCTAATGTATATAAACTCATTTATTTTATCCTTATGTACTAATTGAATCTACTCTACTAACCCAACAATCAACGCTACTTGCAGCACTTGATTGTCCTTTTAAAACATCAGTATTTTGCATTACAACTTTAGACCCACTTTGTATTAGTTCAACTGAACTAGCTGGTGGGATACTCAAGTCTTTTACAAGATACCTAGTAGTAGAACCAGACTCAGAAATCCATACGCTACAAGTTACTGCTGCTGATGTAATGTTGGCTAATCTGCACCCAACAATAGCATCATCAGAATTAGCAGTTAAAATCGTTGTTGCCGAATTTGTAATCTGCTGACCTGTTCGTTCAAAATCCTGTGCCATTTATCCTCCTTATAAAGCTATTGCCATAGCTGTTGCGAAACCTTTTGAAGCTCCATTAGTTATTTTACTTATGTTAATCGCATTTACAGCTAATGTTATTGTGCCTGATGTAGTAATTGGCGTACCACTTACTGTAAATTCTGATGAGCCACTATCTGCAACTGCCACACTTGTTACTGTTCCAGTATAAGATGGTGTAACTCTTGAAAAAGTAATATTTACTGAACCTATACTACCAGAATTATCTGTAGTACATAAGTAAATTCTATCAGCATTTGTAGAACCCTCTTGAACAATAATTAATTGTCCAGCTAGTTCTGCGACTGTATCATAATCTGGATCTCTTGAAGCTGTACCACTTGCTACAACTTTGTAAATACCATTTGTTTTAGCGTCTGTTTGATCTTTAACTAAAACTTTATTACCAGTTGCTAAAGTGATTCCATCTAAAGTATCACCATTTTGTAAATCTGCTGTTAAATCTATATTTGCTGTTGTTGCAGCTCTTGTAATAATTCTTGTTTTAAGTCCTGCAACTAAATCATCTACATAGCTTTTTATAGTTACATCTGAAGCTCCAGATGGAGTACCTATTCCTGTAATTGTACCACCTGTAATCGCTACGCTATTTGCTGCTTGTGTTGCAATACTTCCTAAACCTAAAGATGTTCTAGCAGTAGCTCCTGATTCTGTTGTAAAATTAGACCCATCTCCAACTATGAAATTACTATCAGTTGGTGTTAATCCAGCAACATCAGTTAATTGTGCATCATACGCTTGAACATCTGATCCAATTGCTAAACCTAAATTAGTTCTTGCAGAAGAAGCTGAAGCAACATCGTTTAAATTGTTTGCTTTAACATTTTTTGCGTCTAGTTGTGTTTGTATGGCAGAAGAAACTCCTGATACATAACCTAATTCTGTAGAAGTTACAGACGATACCGCAACTTTACCTGAACTATTAGAAGCTAAAGCTCTTGAAGCAGTTAAATCTGAAGAAACAATAGTAGTTGCTGCTCCAGTTATGGTAGCTGCTTTTGCATCTAATTGTGTTTGAATGTTTGAACTAACTGTATTTAAGTATTGAAATTCTGTTGTTGATACTGTTCCATCACCAATTTTTGTTGCAGCAATTCCTGTTGGAATAGAATCATTAGTTTTAGATAATACTCCAATATAAACTGTAGTAATAGCTTCGCTTGAAAGTGAACCACTATCCCAAGTTACATTGACTGTTGTATTTGATGAAAAAGATGAAGTTGATATAGTTCCATAAATTGTTCCTGGAGTTGGTGCAGTTAATTTAATTCTTCTTCCTGTATGATAAACTGAAGTTACATTAACACCAGCAATCGTAAATGAAGTTGCACTTGCATAGGCATAAGTTACACTTGCATCTCCATCTCCATATTCTACCCATTGACTATCATTAAACCAATCTCTAGTATTTTTCATTAATGCTCTTAAAGCATTATTTAAATTACTAGGTAACATTCCCTCACCAACATTAAGTCCATTTAGTGATGTGTTACTTGCTTGGGTTGTTGAGTAATCTTTAATATTTGTAGTCATTTATTTAATCCATAAACCATGCGAAAACTTTTGGGTTTTCATCATTATTTTTATTTATTAATGCGTTAGCAACTTCTTCAACTTGTCTTTGGAAATATTCTTGATTTTCCATAGCGTATCTTATGTTATCAATATTCTTATCGTCCATTATCTAGCTCCACCTCTACTAGCAACTAAATCAACGCCTTGTGCATGAGTCCAAGTTGAACCTGCTGCAATTTTAACATTTGCTCTAACATATCTACCTGAAGCTCTTACTGGAACTGAACCATTTGTTACCATTGAACTGTAGGAAGATGTGGTTGCATCATCTGCTAATCTTTCCCTTGTTGTAATTGCAACTGTAGCAGTTGTATCTACAATGGGTCTGACCTCTGTTATATCCGATCTTAGTCCAGGAAACAACTCCATTTCTGTAGTTTCTAATTCTACATCATTTGTGTTGCCTGAAAAAATTGCTGCCTTTTTATCTCCATTTACTGCTCCTAAATATAATTGTCCTCCATCCCAAAATGGAGTATCTAAAGCAATATTAATATTATCCAAATTTGCTGAAATTAAATCCATCATTTCTACAGTATATCCACCAACGAATTGAGTAAAAATAGCACTAGCATTAGCTTTAGCAAAAGACCATTTTTCAGTAACATAGTTATAAACTAGTAATTTATCACAAATACCAGTAGTATTAGCTTCATTATCTCCACTAGGATATAGCCAAATTGCTAATGAATTAAATGGGTCAACTGCTGCTACTATTCTATCTGTATAGGCTTTATCTAAATCTATATCAAAAAATCTATTAACTTTTTCAGCTCCAATAGGTTTTATTTGATCTCCATTAAGCTCAAAAAATCCATCATCTGCATAAAAGAAAACCCTTCTATTATCTTGACAAACTGTTTTTCCATAAACCGCACCTCTATTAGGAGATACAACTGAAAATCTAAATATTGTTGCACCACCTACAAAGTCCATACGCACAATTTCATTTTGCCTAAAAATATAACCATATTCTCCTGAAGTTATAGCTACAATTTGTCCACCTGATCCAGGTAAGTCTTGATAATCTGCTTGTTTAGACCCTGCTGTCCAATGGGTAATATCATTAATACCAGACCATTGAACTCTATTTCTATTATTCGTTTGATTTCCTGTAACTAAAAAATCTCTAACTACTCCTGATGTTCTAAATGTTGGGGGAGAACCAGATGTTGCAATAGTTGAAAGATTGGCAAAATTTGTAGAAGTTCCCATTAAGTAATATTGTGGAGCATCTACTCCATTACTAACAATAATATAATCTCCAAATTGTGTAAATGTAATATAATCTGTATCACTTCCTGTTAAAGGTGTTCCACCAGAAAAATTTGTAGTTGTTAATCTTGCTGTATCAGATGAAACATTAGTTAAATTTTCATTTCCAACTGTTGCTCTTGTTACAGTTACTTCTGCCGATGATACTGTTGCTGAAAAATCAGCATGACCATTAATAGTATTTTTTAAATTTGTAGCAGTAGTATCGTTATTTGTTTGTACTTGAAATTGGTTTGTAGATGGAGTTCCTGTAACTGAAGTGAATACAACAGTTGATCCATCATTTTTTTTTAAAGTAATAGTTTTTCCAGTTCCAATATTTGCATAATCCGAAACTGTTATTGTGCAAGTTGCATAAGAATTATTTAATAATTTTCCACCAGCACCTCTATCTGTAAAAGTACCAGAAGCTAATTGATAAATAGTTTCTTTAGTTGCTGCAAAGTTATAACTGGTATTATCAGTTGATCTAAAAGAACCAGCTCCTTTTGATAAATCTCCAATAGCGTTAGTGCTATAATCAACTAAAGAAGGAAAAGGTTTATAACTTCTAGCAGCAAAATAAACATTCTTTGCTGTGTTAGCTCCAGGATTTTTAAATTTAGGTTGATCTGGTAGCCATTCTCCAAAAGGTATTTGCATTTATTATCCTATTCGTTATTGCTCACTACTCCCACATTTGTAGTTTGGAAAGGTGCAGCAACAGTTACATCAGAAGTTATTTTTAATGGTGATCCACTCCATTGATCTTCTCTGTCGTTTCTTTCAACTCTTTCCATTCCAGTTGTGTAAAGTTGAAACCAATTTTGTAATTTAGCTGGTTCAATACCACCTAAAAAATTTGCAGCATGATAAAGTGAACCATATAAATAAATTCCAGGATGATTTGCTAAAATATAATTACTTGTATTAGAATCTGATAAAGCATCAATAGCTTTGTAATAATTAATTGTTGCTGTGTATGAAGTGTCTGGAGATGGAGCAAATCTAAAATTATCTCCTAATATTGTATAACGAAGGGGTCTGCCAGAAGTAGAACCTGCCTTTGTTTGATCCATTTGAGTTGGAGTCATATAAGTTAAAGAATATTTAGTTGATCCTGAAACAATATAAAAATCTCTAACTTGTAAAAATCCAGTCGGTAATGTTTCTGTTTCTGAGTCAATTGTAAAAGAACTATCAGTAGCCAACATTTTTCTAATTCTAAATTTAGAATTATAATCTGCTTCTACTAATTTAATAAAATCATCAGCTATTTCTGATGTTAAATCTGATCTATTAAGCCAATTAGCAATTGATGTTTTTAATTCTGAATAAGTTGATAATGCCATTACAAATTACCTCTTGCTGTTTTAAAATATTGAAATTCGTTACTATTCAATTTTTTTTTTAATATTTTAGTTTGTGTTTCTGCTGGTAATGCCCACCAGTTATTATTACCATTATATTCTTTTGCCCAAATTTGCAAAGCTAAAATAGGAATAGATGCTACTCTTTTAAGTTCTCTACTAGGAGAGTAACCATCATTCACATTATATAATTCTTTATTATGTTTTAAGTGAGAATCAATATTAAGTTTTTCTGCAATCGTAATTTTTTTTTCAGAAGAATCACCAATAAAAGTTGTTTCTTTTAAACCATCAATTTGAGTTTCTTTCATCTGCCTTGACCTCTATATTTTTTTTTATGTGGTATTCTTTTTGAATACGATTTTGCATGACGACCTGGTCTTTTCCTCCTTGTCCGCTTAATATAAGTATTAACACCCCACTTTGGAGCTTTACCCATTATCCAGACAATTCAGTAGCGTACAAATCTCCAGAACCAATAAAAGCAACTTTATCACCTGGAGCAACTTTAAATATTTCTACCCATCCAGCAGGTATATAAATATCAGTCGCTGCCGCAGTTGGTGCAGCAGCAAATTTAATATGCCCTGCCGCACTTGCAACTATTCTTACAAAAACTGTCTGTGCATTAAAAGCTGTACTAGAAGCGGCACTTGATCCTGAAGAAGTTACTTTGTGTGTTGTTCCTGGATATAATCCATAATTATAAGCCATGTTTTTTTTCTCCTATTTAATTTATGAGGGTGGAAAAACCGCTAGGTCAGAGCCACCCCCATTTTGTATTATACTATCTTCTTATAACAATTGTAAAGTCAGCAGTATGTGTATTTGTTGATGCACCACTTGTAGTTAGTGTAATATATCCGCCTTCTTCCACAATGTTAGCTGCACTAGGTTCACAGCTATCAACATCACCTGTAGCTGAGCCTGAGTAAGCTATTGTTATAGTTCCATCAGTCATAGCAGTAGAACCAACTTTTGCTGTAATAACAGCATTAGCAGTTGCTATTGTTCCGCCTAAAACTGAATAGATTTTAATTACTTTTCCACCATCAGGAACAGCAACATAAACAGACCCTGCTGTTGATACATCGCTCATTTTGACAGTTATGAAATAATCGTTAAGTGTTCTCATTGTTTATCTCCATCGTTCCGCCCTTAATCTTATCTCAGAGCTTCAATGTTAATATTAATGCAAGGGGAGCAGATATTAAGATTACTCCCCTTACAAATTATTTATTATGATGTAGTTACATCTGTAACCATACCACTTGATGCTTCGTTCTTCGCTTCAAGAGTATATTCAACTACTAAGAATCTCTGATCTGCGTCAGCAGTTTGTGCAGGATTCTGTAATTTGAAGTCTCTCAAAAACGATACTGCCCAGAAATCCATTTCTAAGCATAAAACATCTTGACCTCTTTTAGCCGCAGTACCATTAGTTTTTCTAATCCATCTGTTCGGCTGGACTTGCATAGTACCAAAGTCTGATTCATAAACATCAATAGAAGTTATTAACCTCTTATCTTCTGCTTTATCAAATCTTGTAGCACCACCTGTGAAGCCAGATAGTTTTTGTTTGTTGAAAGCATTAAGTTGGATTTGGTTTGGATTTCCGCCATTATCAAAACAGTCTCTCAAAACATTTTTCAATAAAGTCTCTGTGAAAACTCTTTGAGTACCATCTGTTCTAGCAGCACCAGCACCAGCTCCTGAACCTCCAGTACCAGCAGATACATTAGTTGAAATCCATGTTTGGACTCCGCCTAAAGTTCTAGTTGGTGAACCAGATGTTCCAGCCGCAGCAGCAGTATTTGATAAAAGAGCATTTTCCATATCTCTTTTAAGTTCTTTAGCCGCTTTAGCAACTTGGTATGCCAACTCAGTATTTCTACCAGCTAAGTTAACAGAGTCATCTGTTCCAGATACCTGAACCGCTTTTGAAGAAATTTGAGTATAGTTTGTTCGCTTTGTTGAGCTAGAAAGTGTGCCATAAGATATAGCCGCACCTTCTGCTTTTGCGTTTGCCGCAACAGCAGACAGAGAATCTGTTTGCCATTGGTGGCTTGTGTTAGTAGCTTTTGTCTTACCAACACCTGACATAAAAGGAGTGTCTGTAGGAGATATATTGTATATAATATCTGCTAAGTCCTCTCTTATACCAGTAGTGTCGTATGTTAATAATGTAGCCATGTTTGTTTGCCTCCTATTTACATTATATATATTTTGCCAAAAGATCAGTAGCATCTTTAGGATTACCACTTTTCCTTAGGCGGTTAAGTTGATCCAACCTACTTTGACTAATTTTATCCTCTTTATTAACTTTAACACCTGGTTTAACCACTTTAGTTGGTTTTACAATTTTCTTAGCCAAATTTGGTTTTGGCTTGTTTAAATTGTTACGATGGATCATACCATCTAAAACCACATCAAACATTCTACTATCATAGATTCCAGAAACTTCTTGATCGTTAAAACCTCTTTCCACTAAATAGTTTCTCATGTTTGTTTTTAAGGTAGCTCCCTTTATGGGGTCTGCAAAATCAGGATGTTTTAACGCAACCTTTTTTTGTTCTTCCCTTAAAATTTCCTGAAACTGTTGTTCTTGATGAGAGCGTATCTTTCTTTGAGCTTGTACGATATTTTCTTTTCTTCGTCTTAGCTTTCTCTCAACTTTCGCAGCTTCAGTTGGGTCCTCATCAAATAATTTATCAAGTTCTTTAGAACTTAACTCACTATTGACTTCAGCGTTTAAAGTCGCTGTAAGAGTATTCAAATCCTCAAATTTGGTTGAATAGTCTTTTAACAGACGATCTTTGTCAGAAGCAATTTGCCTTCTTTCAATGGCAAGTTCTTCTGTCTTTCGTCTGTAGTCGGCATCTTTTTGATAACCTGCTTTTAGTTCATCAAGGTCAACTTCAATCTTTTCACCATTTACAATTATTTGGTGTAGTGGAGTTTCTTGAGTTTCTTCAGCGTTTTCCGCTTCAGATGCTTGTACTTGATCTTCAACTTTCTGAGGTTGTTCCTCAGTTTGAGTTTCCGATTGTTGTTGATCTTCAGATTTTTTTTCAGAAGTTTCCTTTTCAGGTTTAACTTCTTCTTTCTTTGTATCAACTTTGTCAGCTTTTTTCTCTTGAGGTTCATTAGTTATCGGTTCATTAATTTTCCCCTGATCTAATAATCCCTCAACAGCTTTAGCTGCACCTTGCATTGTCCTATTAGACAATAGTGGATTTGCTTCAGACATATAGTCCTCCTTTGTTAAGCTCCCATTATGGGTTGGCTTATCCTAACCTTGATGATTAGAATTATTTTTCTTTGTTATTCTGGAAATTAGACAATTGTTTTTCTGCTAATTTTCCAGTTTCAAGAATCTCTTTAAAATGCTGCTCTACTTTTCCTAGAACCTGATAGGCTATCCATAATTTTTCTCTAGCCTCATTTTCATTTACAGATGTTCTATCTAGTAAAGCCTCAGAATAAATTTTTTTAAGAGTTTCAAAAGACTCTTTAAAAAGTTCATTCTGTAATATCTGTTTCGCCTGAGATGATCTGCTCAATTCCTTGAGCCTCTTGTCTTGGTCTCTGCTGTCCATTTTTGTTTTCAAACTGTTCGGTGAACATATTAGCACTTTTCTCTGCTAGTTCAAGGTTTTTAGAGCCTTTAGCAATTATAACCCTATCTAATTCAGCTTCTGCTTTAAGTTTTGTAGTATCTAATTGTGTATTATATTTTAAAGCAATATCTTTAATTTTAGCCTCAAAGTCTAATAATGTATCTTGATGTTTTTGTTCTAGCTCTTTGTATCTTAATTCTATATCTGCAATTTTTCTCTTATTCTCTGCATCAATTCTAGCCATTTCAATTTTTTCAATTGGAGTAATTTCAGGAGGAGGAGGAGGAGACATTAATTTCTGACCTTTAATTGGATCAATAAAATAACTTCCAACAGTCTGTAATCCTGCGTTTTCAATAATTTTAGATAAAGTGTTATAAATATTTTTCATAGTAACCATAGGATAATCCCTTCTTCCCTGAAGTTCAAAAGCCTGTAGTTGTTTTTGTAAAATATTATTTAACATTACTACTTGTTGTTCTTTTGTGCCTGTGCCTAAACCAACAGTAATAGAAACATTAAAACGATCTTTCCATTCAGTAGGCAATACTGGAATGTACTCATTGTTTATTTGAATAATTTTTTCCTTATCTTGATACTTAACTGATAAAGCAAACATTTTTCTAAATAAATCTTTAACACCTGTTTCAGCAAAAATTCTTGCAATCAATTCTGATCGCATTTGCGTTTGATTCATTATTGCACTAATTCCAGTTGCTGTTTTGTTTAAACTTTCTGAATCTAAACCTTGATTGTATTTTGTAACACCAGTTCTAACTTCTCTAACTTGATCTAAGTATTCTAATAATGGAAATGCTTGTTGAGAAATTGGTTGAGCTTGTATAGGCTGCATAACTTGATTAGGTGGTTGTTTAGTTCTTACAACACCTCCAGGTCTAGTTGTTAATAAATCATCCATGTTCACCATACCATCCATGATCGCAACTCTATTATTATTTGTTAAATACATATTATCTAACAATTGTCTCATTACAGTTGATTTCATTAATTGTATATCCTCAACTAATTCTGCAACTGATCTACCATAAAATCTGTGAGGCATAGGAATTGGTGTAACTGAAACAAAAGGAATTTGATCGCATGGCATATTTTCTAAAATTTGATATGCACTAGAACCTACTGAAACTACTTTTCTAAGTTCAGCAATACCATCACCATCATAATCATAACGAATATAATTTTCATAAATTTGTATTCTTTGTGTAGAAGGATCATTAGAAGTATCATAAGGATAATCTTCTATATTTCTAAATCTTGCTAATTTTTCTGTATTTAAAATTGTAGAATCTGAAGTAGGTAAGTTATAAACTTCTTCTTTGCTATAACCCATTTCAATTAATTGTGTTCTTGTAAGTTGAACTCTGTGAGCTACATAGTCTGCATCTTCTAATCTAACCGCAGCTTTATCAATTAAAAATTCTTCTGGTGGAATAGACTCAACTTTAATTTTTCCTTTCTTTGCAGTTCTTTTAATTTTACAATCATGTAATTTAGGAGTTGGAATATCCATATCCATTCCTTGAGCAGCCATTTGATCTTCAAGCTCATCAATTGCTTTATCTGCTTGAACATCCTCCTTAACTTCATCTTCTAAAATTTCTACTTCAGGACTATCAATTAAAACTTTATATTCTTCATCGGTTAAGTTTTTATAAGTTTCATGTTCTACTTCTTCTGTTTCATCGTAAAAAACTTTTAAGACCCCATTCTTTTCTATAAGAGCATCTTTAAAAAAATTATATAACAAAGTAAAACCATCATTCTCTTTGTAAAAAATATGATTCAAATAAGCAGTTGCTTGATCTGCTAAAGGTTCATCTTCAGCTTTAACTGGTTCGCAACGAACCACCTTATCAGAGGATGTAAAGACTCTAAGTAAATTAGGTAATAAACTTTCTATAGTGTCAGCTACATCTGTGCTAACAACTTGGCTTCTTCCAGCCATTTCATTTCCTAATTTATCTCCTTGATAATACTCTAATGATTTTTCTCTTTGATCTGAAAGTAATCCTCCTAAGTAACCAATAGCATTATTGATTTGTCCTTGAAGAATACTTCTTAATTTTGGATCGTCTAATACTTGAATTTTTTTTGCCATATTAAATTACATAACTTGTATCAATTGCAACTTGTTTTTTCCAGTCTGTTACCTTGCCACCAATAAAAGTACACCCTGTTCTAAAAGCATCAGCAGGATGACTTGCAAAATTATGGGTCGGTCTATTTTTGAAACATTGATTTTTCTCATCCCATTTTTTTTGGTAAGCCTTCAACGCTTCAACACCCTGATAAGTCTTGTTTTTGTCAAAGTAGCATTGGGTCAAAGTCTTTCTTACAATTTCAATTCCATCTTCAATTGCAAGTTTTGGTGCTATGTCAAAAGATATACCTAATTCTAAGGCAGATTCCAACCTTGATTTCCCATAAGCTCCTAATTCCCTTACTTTTATATCATGTGGAGCTATATGTCTATCATATTTATAGCCTTTTGAGTCTAATACATCTGCATAGAAGTCTAATCCTTCTCCTGAGTTTTCATAATAGTCTATAACTCTTAAAAAATCTCTATGCCTTTGGACAAACCAAATAGCTGTTGAATCTTTAAGACCTAAATCCCACCATGTTTCAGTCGGTAAATTTTCATCATAAGGAACTTCAGTAATTCTTTTTTCAATTTGCATTTCTTCTATGATTTTTCCATAATATGAGCCAGTAATTGCAGCTTGAAACGAACATTCAAACTCTTGATCGTACAAATCCTTTGACATAATGGACTGTGCCGCCTCTAATTCTTCATCATCTAGGATTTTAGTTTCTGATGCTTTAAAAACTCCTGTCCACCACCCCTTCTCATCCTCTGATTGTTTGTGTAATTGGTAGAAATAATTTTGCCCTTTAGGAGTTCCTATGAATATGCACCAACCTTTCCTATCTGCTAAGGCTGGTCTAATAATTTCTGGAAATAATGCTGGACTAATGTTCTGAGTTTCATCAAATATACACCCATCTAAAAATATACCCCTTAACGCCTGGTCGTTCTCTGCTCCTAAAATTGTAATCCTTGCTCCATTTGGAAAATCACACCTCAATTCTGATTCATTGAATTTTATAAAAGGAATATTCTTAGTATAATTTTTAATATAATCCCATGCTGTAGATTTACCTTGTTTAAATGTTGGCGAAATAAAGGCATATCTTGGATTTGGTATGGGATTGGTTAAGGCTGCCCTAATTAAGTGATTAATACACATTACAGTCTTGCCAGACCTCCTATGTGCAACTATTACATTGAATCGGTGCTTAGGGATTTGTGTGTGCAAAAATTTTTGTAATTGTCTTGGGCTGTATGGAATGACTATTTCTGGCATTTAAAACAAAACCCCCATACTAATGAATAGTCGTATTTGGTGGGATTTGCAAGGGGTCAAAAGGTGTAAATGTTTCTATTCCTAACTCATCAACCATAAACCTGCTGAAGTCATGTGCTTGTTCATAGTTCTGAAATCCTGAAAAATGTATGCTTACAGTTTGATGTTTCTCACTAACAAGAATTATGGCAGAAATATGTTTTTTAAAATTATCCATAGGTCGTTTTTTAATTTAACTATGTGTACCTCCTAATAACGCTAACGCAGGATCGCAAAAAACTTCGCTGGTGGGTTGCATTTAAAACCCCCACTCTAGCGTTAATTGAACAAGTTTAAGTTTGTTCTGATAGTCCTCTACTTATCGGTAACAACAGAAGCTAGAAATTTCTGGACCTAAACTGATATGGTTCTAGTTTGAGTTGTTTTTTTTCTTTTTTATTCTTTTTCTTTTTTGTCTTTCCCTTTTCTATAAAGGTGCAGGCAACTTTACAAGAAAAGGTAGGAGCAACAACACCAAAAGATCTTGAGTTTATTATCTTTTTTATTTATCAGACCATTTAACTATTAATGGTTTATCACCATTAAAGCCAACATTTACCTGTGATTTTGGGTTATATTTAGGTAATAAAGCAGATGATTTAAACTTAATTAAGCCTATTATTTCTTTTTGTAGGTTAGATATTGCAAGACTTGCCCTTTGATTTGGATTATCTTTTAAGTCTAATATTGATTGTTCTAATCTTTCTATTCCATTATCAAGAATATAGTCTATTCCATCCATTTTGGCTTGATTATATTTTTCTCTTGTTTTATCTCCTTTTTTATCACATTTAAGCAAATGCTTTCTGAACCCTTCCCAGCTCAAACCTTTATCTTTTAAAGCTGACTTAATAGATTTACCCAAAGCTAATTGCTCAAAAAGTTCACTACATATTTCAGATGTAAATTTGATATTATTCATAATATATTTTTTTTATTATTGCTATTGACAATTGTCTATTGACAATATATTAATTGGTTAATGTTTAATTTATACATAATAAAACAACAAAAAGAAAGGGTTTAAAATGAGTAAATTACATCATACGAAGTACAAAGAAAACTACAAAAAGTATATTCTTGGTACTATTGAAACTGGAATAAATGATGAACCATTAAAAACAGAAAAAGAAAAGATTAATTATATTTTTGATCGTTTCAATTCTGAACATGGTTTTATGGTTGAAAGAGTAGGAAAACAAAAAGCAATAGCTGAATGGTTGAGTGGTTTGGCTTTAGATATAGAATATTATTATGATGATATTGTAAATCTAGCTGTAAAAATGGGTTCAATAGATCCTAATCCAAGCGATCAATTAAGGTCTAAAGTTGAACAAAATTATTGGTTATTTATGGCTAATATAATTATGAGCTTTGAACCTAAAAAATAATTATATGCTATTGACAAACAATAAATACAATGCTATTGACAATTAAAAGAAAGGATAAAATAAAATGGAAGGAACATTAACAATTATAAAATGGTTAGCTTTATTGTTCAGCTCATTAATGGGCATGATGTTAGCTGTTGGATCAGAATACACAACAACTGGACTTGTTTTGTTTTTTGGTTGCTTTTTAATTTTTGCTGTAGATGTAGCAAGAAATTTTATTGATTAAAGAAAGGAAAACAATGATTAAAAATATATTAAACTTTTTAGATTATGTTTTATTCCTAATAATGATTTATTTTTGTTATTTAGGTTTAAAATATGCTCCACAGATTGAGCAATTAATAATTGAATTAAAAGGGGGTGTAATATGAGTAATAATACTTATGGCATTGTTTCTGGACCTGACAACATTTATACAGATGTATCAAGGACCTTAAAAGGTGCAAAAAGATATGCAACAAATAGAGGATATGACAAAGTTGGAATTAGATATAATTCTGGCTATCATTGTTCAGTTGTTGCTATAAAAATAAATAATAAATGGACCAAACTAAAAAAGGGGGAATAATGAAAAAATATAGTGAAAAAAGAAAAGGAAGATAAAAAAATTATGAGCTATTTGGAATTTAAACTAATGAAAGAAATGGCTTATGAGAGTACCTATGGCAAAGATGAAGAAATAAGAAAACAATATAATGACTATGTTACAAAAGAAAGGAGCAAAAATGAAAAGTAAAGAAGTAATAAGAAGAATAGTAGCAAATATATATTGGAGTTTAAAAAGAGATTATAAAGACATGGAACTACAAGATATATATTATGATGTTGGGTTGGTAGTTGGGTATTGTCAAGCAATAGATAGAGCAGATATTTCACATAAAATATATAATAACTTTATGGAGTGTAAATAAACCACATTATAATAATGATTGAAACATTAATAATTATTGAGCTTGTTTTAATAGGAATTTATTTAATCAATCAATAGAAAGGAAAAATAATGACAGTTGATATAGGAAATAAATGCGTAGCTTGTTTAAAAGATACATCCTTTGGATCTGGTAGGTTTGTTAATAGAATACCAGC
>Ga0114934_10000171_pt1 | contig 39143 bp, 34 predicted proteins | sample 4SBtaG_2_FD_99695 | JGI IMG/M metagenome (GOLD analysis project Ga0114934, IMG submission 99695) | Deep subsurface microbial communities from Kolumbo volcano to uncover new lineages of life (NeLLi) - 4SBTROV10_white metaG | ecosystem: Environmental > Aquatic > Marine > Volcanic ...
GAATATAAATAGAAAGAACAGTCATTGGATATATCCAACTGTCTTAAAAAAATTAGAAAGAACATGTGAACAAGAAGGTATCCAGATGGTGAAGGTTTCACCATCCTATACCAGTCAAACTTGTTCAGGATGTGGCAACACAGACTCTGACTCACGAAACGGTGAGAAATATAAGTGTGTGAAATGCGGGTTAGAAATTGATGCAGATATAAATGCGGCAATCAACATTCGCAACAGAGGAGTTTATAGTCTCTCTGGCCAAATAAATAATAAAATATAATATTTTATTTAACTATAACAAAAATATTGCATTACACATTATGAAAAAAAATAACTTAAAAGATTTTTTTAAAGGATGGTTTATAGGAGATTTTGAGCCCTCTCTTTTGCGTTCACCAGATTTTGAGGTGGCGGTTAAAGATTATTCTGCTGGAGATAAAGAAAATAAACATGTTCATAAAAAAGCTGTTGAATTTACTGTTGTTTTAGATGGAGTCATATCTATGAATGATGTTAAATATTTTAAAAATGATATTATTACAATTGACAAATATGAATCAACAATATTTAAATCAATCACCGACTCAAGAACATTAGTAATTAAAACTCCGTCAGTTAAAGGAGATAAATATATTATAGATGAAACTGATATCACACAGAGGCAACCTAGAAAGGTCTAATCCAAAACAGGAAAATCATCCTGATTACATAAGAGAAGCTTTAAGACAAGGCTTTGATGTTGAAGTAGACATTTGGCTTGTAGATGATAAGTTGTGGTTTGGACACGATGAACCACAATATGAAATTAAATGGAACTCTAAATGGAACTCTAATTGGGATTATCTAGGTGATGAACGTATATGGTGGCATTGTAAAAACCTAGAGGCCTTAGTGTATATTAGAGAAAACGGCATAGGTCATACCAATTTTTTTTGGCACCAAGAGGATGATTTCACCCTGACTTCTAATTTTCATATCTGGACTTATCCAGGGAAGAAATTAAGTAATAAATCCATTTGTGTAATGCCAGAGAGGGCAAGCTACACAAGTAGAGAGTTGAGGGATTGCTATGGAATCTGCAGCGATAACATTTTGAAATATGTAGACTTATGAAAATTTTAGTCATAGGAGTTTAGGATATATAGGGAGCCACACAGCTGTTCAGACTGTTGAGTATGGATACGATGTCATTATCATAAATAATTGTAGCAACGCATCCTATAAAACCTGGTTAGCACTTCAAAGACTTATAGGTAAAACTGAAAACATTTATTTGTTTGTAGGCGACATTAGAAAAGAGGAAAATCTTGATGTTGTATTTAGGTATGATAAAATTGACGCAGTCATTCATTTCGCAGCTGCAAAATCTGCTGAAGAATCTGTTGAAGAATATGTTAAAGACTCCGACAAATACTATGACAACAATATTACTGGAACAATAAAGTTGCTCAACAAGATGAGTGAATACAAAGTGAACACACTCGTATTTTCTTCTAGCTACTGTGTATACAGGGAGACCGAAACACCTAAAGACGGAATTGATGAAGATACTCCAATACAAAAGGCGGCAAATCCATATGGAAGCACAAAAAGGTTTGCGTAGACATCATTCAAGAATATACGGAAGTTGTCGACCTAAAAGCAGTGGCTCTAAGATATTTCATCCCTATTGGCTGTTATGAGCCTGGAAAGATTATCGACAAACCTAAAGGGAAACCAGAAGGTCTTATTTCATACATCACAAGAGTTATTAAAGGAAATTTTGACCATTTTAGAGTACTTGGAAATGGCTACAATAAAAAGAATGGAACCGCAATTAGAGGCTATATAGATGTAAATAGCCTAGCTGCATACACACTTACCTTAGAGCATCACAAACCAATTCATACTGATAGTTTTCACGTTTTTAATATTGGAACTGAACAAGGCCACTCAACATTTGATGTACTTCGAAAATTTAAAAAACAAGGCAATGAAATAAAATACAAAATATATCTAAAAAGAGAGGGAATATTATATCTATCTATGCAAATAACCGAAGGGCTACACAATTGTTGAATTAGAAAACTGAACGTACTTTTTCGCAAACTATTTCATCAATAATATCTACTTTATAGCATATTTATTTTGTTTTCTGTTAATAATTGCTTCAATTTAATGAAAATAAAAATTTATGAAAACAATAGCATTTAACATCGACGGAGTAATTCGTAACTTTCACGCTCAGTTCGATAAACATTACCGAAAGGTATTTATTCAAAATGAAGAGCTCGTAGAAATGAACGAAGACTTTACCATTAAGGAACAAACCGAAGACGAAATTAAAGAAATTCAAGAAGCAGTTGAAAAAGCTGTTGAAGGAGCAATAAACTATCCTGTTGACTCTTGGGACCTCCTCAATCACTATGAGTTCAAAAAGCAAGTTATTTCAATGACTGGCTCAGCTATCAATACTGAGGATGGTTATAAAATTAAAGAGAACCAGGATGACATTATTATAACACCAAGAGAAGGTATTAAGAAGTTTATGTACGAGACTTATCCGTTCCAAATTTTTGGAAAGGCAGATGAGTATCAAGGGGCTATGGAAGCAATTAATCGCATTCAAGCTATTGGAAAAAGATTAGGTTTTAAGACAAAACTTGTTTGTGTCGCACAGAACGCTGCAATTAGAGCAACTTGCTACTTTCTTTGTAATGTACAAAGTAGAATTAAAAGTATTGAATTTGTAGACTCTGAAAATGAGAAATGGGACCACTGCGATGTACTTGTTGATGTATCTCCAGATGCATTTCAAAGCAAGCCAGCAAACAAGACATCTGTGAAGATTGAAAGAGAATTTAATAGCTATGACAATGGAGATTTTTCATTTGACAATGTAAAGGCGTTAAATAATGAAAAAGTACTTAAAGAAATTTTAGGTTTAAAGGAAAAGTAATAAAAATTTCATCCCCTTTATTTTTAAAAACCAGACTACTAAATAGTCTGGTTTTTTTGTTTTTTGCAAATTTACTTTATTTTTTTCTTTCTTCGAAGTAGATTTTATTCATAAAACCTAAATATTGAAAAAAATTTTTTAATGAAAGAAGAAACAGTAACAAAAAAGAAAGAGCTTACTCACAACGAAAGATGTGACCGAGCTATTGAGCAAATAAAAAGTGACAAATTTACAATCTCTTTTTATTGCCCACCTATGAATGCTCCAAGTGGTGGAGTAGCAGTCTTAATCAGATTAGCTAATGAATTAAGTAAAAAAGGGTTAAATGTAAATATGATATATGAGCCAAGGTTGGACCAACGTGCATCACAAGAAGCATCTATGAAGGCAAAAAAAGAAGTACGACTATTTGAAAGATTTAATCCAACTTGGTTGGACTTTGATATTAGTAACTTAAATTTTGTTGTTCTCGGAGATAAGCCTACCCTTAAAAAAGGAGAAAAACCACCAACTTTTAGTGATGGAACAGAAGTAAATTTCCAAACATTTAAAGTAAACCCTGAAGATATTTTAATTATACCTGAGGGATTTCCAGATATTATGCAAAAGACTGCTCAAATATCTTGTAAAAGAATTGTGCTTGCACAAAGTTGGTTTTATGTACTTAATGCAATGGAGCCAGGACAAAAATGGCAACACTTCGGAATTAAGGATGTAATTTCTGTTTCAGACGCAATTACTGAATATTTAGATGCAATTATGCCAGGGTTAAATATTAAGAGATTACATCAAGGGATTGACCGTAAAACTTTTATTACACCTAAAAAGGTCTCTGACAAATACCCAATGGTTGCATTTACTGGTTCTAGAGGGCCAGAAAATAAATTAAAGACTCTTAATATCATTAAAACATTTTATGCTTTCTACCCACAATTTAGATGGGTTCGATTTGTTGAACTAAAAGATTTAGAGAGAAAAGAATTTGGAGAGAGATTAGCGAATTGTGCTTTCTTGCTTTACACTGATGATATTGCTGGTTTTGGAACACTTCCATTAGAAGCGATGGCTTGTGGAACTCATGTAATTGGATGGGCTGCTCATGGAGGAAAAGAATACATGAAGTCTGACAATGAAGCAACGGGAACTTTAGGCAATGGATTTTGGACTAATAATGGAGATATTTTTCAAACAGCAGAATTGCTTGGTGTAGCAATGGAAAAATGGGTAAATGGAGATATGGATATCCCTGAAATTTCAAAAACTTATGAGGAAACTCTTAAAGATTATACAGTAGAAGGAGAATCTGCACAAATAATTGAACTTATTAATGAATATAAAAACGAAAGAATTAATGAACTTGAGCAAGCAAAAACAAAGTAATATATTGTTAGGATTATTCTTAGCAGATATAAAAAACGAAAATTTACTAAATGAAGCTTTATATAGTGTTTCTCAACAAGAACTTCCAGTTGACTTGTTGATTATTCACCCTGGGCTTTCTAAAGAAGATTTAGAAAAATTACAAGCAATTGTAAATAAACCAACTGTATTTATCAAAGAGCAAAAACAAAATGCTAAGACTAATGAAGTTGAAGTAGTAGAAAACAAAATAGAGGCGACAAAACCAATTAACTTTCACATAGAAGAATTACAAATAAATAATTTTTCTAAAGTGTTTAATACTGTGTTTAGGGTTGCCTCAGAAAATGAGTATCCAGCTTTTTCATTATTTGAAAAAGAAGATATAATTGGACCTAAATGGTTTTCAACTGCACATCAGTATATGGAAGAAAATCCAGATATGCATATATTTACTCCACTTATTAGAAATAATGTAAATGGTTCATTTATAAATTACATGAATGAATCTGCTTGGGCAGAAGGATTTGCAGAAGAGGCTGGTAAATTTGATATGCAGCTTCTTAATCGTTTTAATTGTATAAATCCTCTTGGGGCTGTTTATAAAACTGAAGCAATTAAAGAATATAGTGAAGAAAAAGATGATGGCTTGTTTTATCCAATGAAGGAGAGTATCAAAATTAGCCATTTTTATGAGTTTTTTATTCGAATGGCATATAATGATGTTAAGATAATGAGTATCCCAAGAGTAGGGTATGAGATGAGAATATTTAATCAACCCGAATTCAAAGAGACTTCTTCTAAAATTCCACAAAACATAGTTCAAATTCCACTTGAAAAAGGCGGTATAACACCTGAAGAAGGTAGTTTTTGGATGGAACTAGCGAAAAAAGAATATTTCTTTGAAGATGACAGAAATAAAGTTTATGAAGAACCAAAACAACAAACAGCCTAAAAGTAATGATGTTTCTGGCGACTCAAATTCTAAAAAAGGATTAAAGACTGTAAAAATAAAAAAAGCTGCCTCAAAGGAATATTGGACTGAAGAAACAGAAAAGTATGTAAAAGAATATCTTGAAAATGATTTTCATTGGTATCAAGTTAAAATAGAAAAACATCTTGATAATTGTGCTAAAGAAAATAAGTCTTTAAAGAAAAAATTAGAATCAAATATTTGGAACAGAGAAGGTCTTCTTAATGAAAATATTAAGAAAGCTTTCTCTTTAGTTGCTGATGATGATTTTATCCTTTTAAATGAGGCTTGGATAGAACAAACTAACAGGCAAAGTATTACTTTTAAAAAAGATAAAATTTTTAGGGATTTTATTCAAAAACCACTAAATCGTTTAGTTGAAAATATTATATTTAATTATAGACTTTTTAGACCTGGGGTAGACATAAAAACTCTCCATGATGATTGTCTTACTTTTGTATATAGTAAGTTTGCTAATTTTAATCCTAGCCAAAATACAAAGTCATTTTCGTTTTATGGAACGATTGCTAAACATTATTTGCTAGGAGAAAAAAAAGAGCTTGATAAAATTCTTCAAACCAACTTAGATTATAATGACCACAAAGAAGAGGCAGATTCCAAAGAAACCGTTGAACTCGATGAAGTTTCAGACCTTGATTCATCCCTGTCTTTGTTTAATTATATAATAGAAGAGGTTGAAAGAGAGATTAACAAAGACAATATATCTAAAAATGATATTCAAGTTGGAGATGCAATAATTTCTATTTTTACAAACCATAAGATAATAGGTGTATATCAGAAAAATCAGGTATATCAACTAATAAAAGAAAGAACAGGTTTACAAACAAAAGATATTACTTATTCTCTTCATCGTTTTAGAATTTTCTATAAATTAGTTAAACAGGATTTTTTAAAACTAACAGATATTGAATAGTGGCTAAAAATTAAAAAGTGCTTAGATAATTTTATTATTCTGCTATTTTTTTTCGTCAAGCTATTTATTTATAAAATTAAAACAAGAAAATCCATTCATCTAGCAAAGTTCGTGGGTGGGTTGTTCATAAATTAAAACTATGTCTAACTTAAAATTAACACCAGAAGTATATTTGGCTCTCATTGAAAAATTAATGAAGAACAAAGATGAAGAAAGAGAACTTGCTTTAGATAGGTATCGAAAAGCAGATGAGATGATGGATACTGCAGAAGAATTTGCTCTTATGGGGCGAAATACTGCTTCTTTTTTAAAAATGGCATCAGATTGTACTAATGATATGGCTGGTATGACTGATAAACTCAAAGGTATTATTTTTAAAGATGATGAAGTAGGGGCGGCTTCTATTGAATTTGGGGATGCTAAGAAAAAACAGCTTATTGAGAGTATAAAACAAATTAAAACAGAAGACCTTGAAGGTGATGATATGGATATGTCATCTCCTAATCAGACTGAAGACCCAAAAGAAGATTATTAATGGCTTTAGACCTTCCTATATCAAATGTTCTTACAGATACCCAAGGAGAGCTAACTTCTAAAGTTTCAGCTATACAAAGCTTGCTTGCTCTTCCTGTTTTTCCTTATAGGAATATTCCAAAAAAAAACCAATTATCTTCTTTTGATTATCTTATGAAAATATTGGAAACTATGGGAATTCCTCCAGAACCTCAATTTGATAAGTTTATTGACATAGTTTTATCTGAACAGAACATATTTTTAGAAAATGCGGTTCTTAATGCTTTTGCTTATTCTTTAGCTAAAAGAAATATAATTTTAAATCAACCCCCACTTGCAACCCCTCTTCTTTCAACAGAAATAGCAGCAACACAAAAAGTTAATTTTGATTTACTTAAAGCACAGTTTGGAGGATTATATCTTGCAAATAATAAAAAAGAAATCACAAATAGTCTTATCTTTTCTGTTTTTGGTGGAGTAAATACTCCTGCGGGACAAATACTTGTTCCTAATTTAGCCGAAAGAAATAGACTTATTGATGGAGCTACTTGTGGAGATGAAATGTTTAGCACCTCTAATCCTCCTATTTCGCGTAATGAAGATGTAGAATTTAATCGTATTAAACTTAGACAACAACTTGAAAAAGGACAAGTAGAAATTATGGTTAATTGTCAAACTTCAAAAATAAAATTACCTTCTGAACCTGGTTTTTTACTCACTGGAGGTGGAACACAAACATTAACAGGCTCATCACCTTTGGGTACTAATGCACAAACTATACAAAATGTAGTAAATTATACTCAAGGTGAAATTCAGAAAATAAATAATGAAAAAAATGCAGCTACTGGTGGTAAAAATTTTCATCGTATAATGTTAGAAAAGTTATTGTCAAATATAACTACACTTGTTTCTCCTCATATTGTACCTGTTTTTAATTATATAACATCACAACCAGGGGGTATTCAACTTAGTCTCAGTGATTTTATACAACCAACTTGTACTGTTGCCGAAAATTGTGGTAGTTCAACTTCAGGAGTTGACCATGCATTTGCTTTTGAGCTTTCAAATGAAATGTATCGTGAACTTGTGTCGGTTATTTTAATATTTACGATTAAAGAGTTTAAATCATTTGCTGTTAACTATTTAAAAAGGTTAGCTATTGAAAGAGCGATTCGTAAAGCAGAAAAACTTAAGTCTCAATTTAAGTTTGGTAGCATAACAGGAGCCGCAGGGCGATTGAGAAAATATAAGACCGCTCTTAGTTCTCTTTCTTCTATAGTACCTAATATTGATAATATAACAAACGTATAATGGCCTGTATAAAGATAAAAGACGAATTAAACAAAGCAGAAGAGATTGCATCATTTATGTTGTTTCTTTTGCAGCAAGACCGTATACCTTTACCACGTTTGTCTATATTTCAAATATTAACGGCGAAAGCAAGACCTGGGTTGAGTGCGGAAATTTTGTCTGCATCTATAATTTCTAGATTTGATGAAATTGGCATTCCGACAGGGCCTCTTGTTGGAGGAGCTCCAAATGTTATGGAAAATTTAGTTAAAGTAATGACGGAAGAATTTGTAGATTCAATTCAAAGCGACATGAGAGTAGATATTGCAACTGATATAGGTGCAACAATTCAAGGAGTTGGAGCTAATGCTGGTGGGCCTGTTACAGCCATTGGGTCTGTTGTGTCAAACGGTTCAGGAGTCGGAGTGCCAAGATAAATATTATGAAAAATAGAACTAATAAAGAATTACTTGATGAAATCAAAAAAATAATAGAGAACAAAATAGAACGTGTTGCTGTTGTGGATAAAATACTTAAAGAAATTGATGTACTTGAAGTTAAAGAGAATATTCTCAGGGAAAAAATTATAGAAAAGCAAAAAAATAATGGGTTTAGATGATTTAATGAGAGCAAACCTTGGTACTTTTAGCCAAGATAATACTGCTACGTCTGGTACTTTTCGAACTAGAAATGTGTATCCAGCTGAAGTGGTAAATGCTAACGACCCGACTGAACAAGGCAGGATAACTGCTCGAATTTTATCTCTAGATGAAAATAATAAAATAAGCGGAGGTCGTGACCGTAATGTCTCAACTGAACAGCTTGTTATTTGTCAGCGTTTGATGCCACAATTCTTTTTTGTAATGCCTTCAAAAGGAGAAATGGTGTACGTTATTATGGAGAATCCAGAAGATAACTCTGCACCAAGATATTGGATGGGTCCTATAATTACATCTAAACCACAACTCAAATTTCAATCTTATCCTGAAGCAAATAAAACTTTTGATATTACTAAATTTTATAGTAATCAAAATACTATAAATAAAACGGATGCTGAAAAATTATTTCCTAGACCAAGCGATGTAGCTATTCAAGGAAGAGATGATGCTGACCTTATACTCAAATCAAGGGAAGCAATTCTTATTGCTGGAAAATTTATTCCAGAAACTCTTGATGAGAATACAGAAAATCCAGGAAAATTTCAAATTAAACAGTTTGTAAAATCTGATATTAAATTATTTATAACAAGTAAAGATAAAGAAAAAATAGAGAAAGATTTATTGCCTTCATTTTCACAGTCTAATTTAATTTCTACAAACATAAATTTATATTCTCCAAGAGGAAAATTTAGAAACCCAAGTGAAATGTTGACATATGAATCAAATAAAGACCTTAAGTCTTTTGGAGAACTCGCAAATACACTTCACCCAGTGGTATTTGGCGATGAATTGATAAAGTTACTAGATTTAATTATAAATGTTGTATTAAACCATATTCATACACCTCAGAAGCCACTAGTTACTACTTCTGATTCAGATAAATTAAGCGAATATAGATTACCTTCAAGTGGAGAAGGTCTTATTCACGGCTTGGTGTCAAACCATATTAGAGTGAACTAATGTTTGGCAGAAATTAGAGATATTTAAAACTCTCTCATAACTCTAAAGTTAATTTCTTCCCCAGTTACAATTCTATTCGTTCCAAATTCATTTATTTTGAATTGAATTTGATATTGCTGGTTATGTAAAAGCCATGAGGTATCAATAGTAAAGAAGTTTGATTTTTTCTTATTTATTATTGCTTGACTTATAGAAGTCCAAGGTATGACAGTTTCTTGATTGTTCATTACCATTCTATATTTAACATCGTATGGGGTAATTGGCGTTTTGGTACTGTAATTTACTCTTAGGTCGACAAATACTTTTAATAATTCATCATTTGAAATAATAGAATTATCATCTATTCCATATGTTGATAAACTGTATTCATTTACTTGTGGAGCTTGAAGTGGGTTAGTAAAAAAGTTATCTTGTATTTGGAATGTTTGTGTAATAGATTGTTTGTCCATACCTGGAACAAATGTAATGTCATTCCAAACATCTTTATATATTTGTCCACGTTGTGCAGATGACATATTAACTTCAACATAATAAACACCCTTTTGGAGTTGTTGTGGAATAAGTCCTGTAATAAAGTCTGCTCCTGTAGAGTTTTTAATTGTTACAGTACCAGCAGAATAATAGTTAACAAAGTTATTTCCAGAGAATGTATATAAGAATAACTTGCTTACTCTATTGTTAGTAACGTTTTTACGGTCATCTTTTATGGTTTGATTATAAGAAATTTCAATATATGGTTTCCATGCTGTGTTTGTTTTTTCTGTGAAGAATGATGAAACAAATCTTGTATTTCCAGATATAAGTTCATATTCTCTTTTATATGCTATACCAACACCATTATTATCTCTGCTTCCATCAAGCCATGACAAAACTAAGTTTTGAATATCCATATTAATATTTTCGTCTCCTATTGGAAAATGTTGTGAAGAACATAAAGCTGAAGACGTAAATCCAGACACAGCTGTGGTTGCACTTAAAGCGAATTTATCATTAGGTAAAATAGTTTGAGATGTTCCGCTTCCTAATTCAACACCTAATCCTGAAAATTCAGAATTATTTTGTAATAATGTTGAAATTTCTGATGTTGTTGGATAGTATGTAGTTGTTGAAATAGAACTTCCTGCCCCATCTCCAATGATATTAATTTGTACATTTGAGATATTAATTGATGAAGTGATATCCACTGAATTACTTAAAAATTCTGTTGTATCAAGTATGATAAGTTCATTTGTTGTAAGGTCAATAGCTTCAACACCCACACAATAAGTTCCTAGGTTGTGAATTATTCTAGTTGGAGTATTTGCTGTTAAATCTACTATTTTAGTTACATAGCTTACAGAATCTCCTGTAGTTGGTCCTGAACCTCCAAAAATACCAACCTTAATATTATCAACATTAACGTTTGATTTTATTTCTACGCTATTAGTTGTGTATCCAGAAACTAAAGCAAATACTTCTTCGTCAGTTGTAATATCTGTAAGTTTTACATAAATATTATCTGTACCTAAGTTATGATTTATAGTAAGTGGAGTATTTGCAGTAAGTCCTGTGGTAAGGTTAAAAGCATCTATGTTTGTAGTCCCACTTTCTTGTCCAGCAAGTACAACAAATTTAACTCCATTTATATTAGTGTTTGCGCTGAAAGTAAATGCATTGTTTGTATAATTATATATGTCTGGAAACAATAAAAGTTCGTTATTTATTGTGTCAATTGCTTGTGTAAATATGATATTGGAACCCAAATTATGGTTAACTACGAATGGTGTACCTCCTGTAATGTTTATAGTTTCTGAATAATTTGTAAACACTGTGGTATTTGCATGCACATCTTTATTAGCAAGTAAAGATGTTGTAGTTGTTCCAACTCCTTGTCCCATAACGTTTACCCTAACTGCGTTAACATTTGTAGTTGAATTTATAGTTACTGAAGTAGTGGTATAATTTAATACATCAGTATATATTTTTTCATTGCTATCCACATCAACAACTTCTATAGTAATGTCAGAAGTCCCTAAATCGTGTTGAATTATTTTATCAACATTTCCCACAAGAGATACCACTTCAGAATAATAACTAACAGAATTACCAATAGCTGTGCCAGAGCCACCGAATACATTAATTTTTAAATTAGGTACTGTTACATTTGATTTTACTTGTACACTATTATTAGTATATCCAGACACTAAAGCATATACAACTTCATCTGTATCTGTGTCAACAAGAGATACATAAACACTTTTTGTACCTAAATTATGATTAACTGTAAATGAATTATTTGCTGTAACGCCAGTTGTTATTGAAAACTCATCTATGTTTGTAGTTCCACTTTTTTGTCCGCCAAATACAACAAACTTAGCTGAACTTAAGGCATTAGAAGTTTTGTATACAAAACTATTGTCAGTGTACCCAGATATTTCCGAAAACAATAAAAGTTCATCAGACACTGTGTCAATTACTTGAGCAAATATTACAGGGGAATTGAGGTTATGGTGAACTATAAGAGATGTGTTCGCGGGCACACTTGTGGTACCAACAAAAGAGTTTAAAACAGAATTGTTAGTGTTTGTTATTGCAGTTGTTGAACCAGAATTAGGATTAAAATATATTGTAGTATCATTTCCTATTGTGGTAGCTGATAAATTTGTATTAAGTGTTGTTGATGAAAATATATCAAATTGATATGTTGTTGGAGTTGTTGCTCCAGTTTTTGTAAGTTCTAAACCTTTAAAGTTTGTATTTCCAGTATATTGAAGAATTCCAGAATCTATTGCAGGATTTTCATATATACCAGGAAAGTTCCAATTTTCAAGAGAAGTAGCTGAATTCCAATTAGAATATCCAGAAATAAGAGGGTTACCTGCTTGTTTTACAACAAAAGCTTCTTGAACCATATCATACCCACGACCTTCATCCCACTCTTTATTTATAGGAAAACAAACAAGGTCAAAAGATGCAGCTATTGCTTTGTTTAATATGATATCTCCTTTTTCTGGACAAAGCACTTTATCTCTAGGTATTGCATTTGTCATTTTCAACTTTATAGATGTAATGTTGGAAAGATTAATGTCTTTTTGGTTAATTTTATATTGTAAATCCGTAAGGTCAAACTTCATGATAAAGCGACTTATAGAATTTTTTTTAGCCCCAGCACCTCCACCTCCATACCAAAGTTCACTGACAGCATTTTGTCCAGAATTAAAGCTAGCAAAGTTGCCAGAAGCAATCGTGTTTGAGCGACTAGGATAAATTCGAAAGATACTTCCCATTATTTAAAAGTTGAATTTAGTTTTCTATAAATAGTTGCATTAATTGTTTTTTGTTAAGCGGTTTCTGTTTATTTTTTTTAAAGCCCTATTTATATTTAAAATAAGGCTATAACATGGCATCAATAGGTATCAAATTTCCTTTTTCAGAGACTAACACTGGTGGAGTATTTAAAACAACTTCAACGTCACAAGATTCTGTAAAGTCTAACTTAATTTCTTTGCTTACAACAAAGAGAGGGCAAAGAGTTATGAATCATTCCTTTTTTTCTCCTCTTTTCGATTTTATTATGGAAGTTTGGGATGAAATTGCAGAAGAAAATTTAAGAGAGGCTCTTATTGAAAAAATAGATAAATTTTTTCATGAAATAGAAATTAAAAAAATTGTATTTGTATTTACTGAAGAAACACATGTTTTAGAAACTAAAATTTTTTATTCAATAATTGAACTAGGAGGTGTATCCGATTCAGTTAGTATATCTGTGAATCTTGAAATTTAATAGCATATGGCAAAACAGCAAGTTACATATTTAAGTAGAGACTTTGCAACAATAAGAGAGGACCTTATTCAATATCTTAAAACTTTTTTTCCTGAGCAGTGGCAAGATTTTAATGTTGCTTCTCCTGGTATGGCAATATTAGAACTAAATGCATATGTTGCCGACCTTCTGTCTTATGTGGCAGATAAAAAATTTAATGAGTTATTTCTCGATTCTGCTCAAGAAAGAAATTCAATTTATAGATTAGCAAAGACTCATGGGTATAAAATACCTGGAGTTAGACCAGCAGTAACAATCTCTGATTTTATTATTGAAGTTCCAACTACTTCAAATGGTCCAGATGTAAGTTATCTCCCTTTGTACAGAACAGGGGTTAAAGTTAAAGGTGCTGGCCAAGTATTTGAAACTGTTAATGAAATAGATTTTACAAACGATTTTTCTGAAGATGGAATTGCTAATCGTATTATAGAGCCTATACTTAATGGAAATCAAGACTTAATAAGATACCGTATTATAAAGAGAGAAAAAATAAAAGCAGGTGTCACTAAGATATTTAAAAAAGAAATAACCACAGATGAAGCTGGTCCGTTTTTTCAACTTACGCTACCTGAGTCTAATGTGCTTGAAATTATGTCTGTAATCATTAAAGGCACAACTGGTATTTCTACAAACCCTACCTTTAAAGAATTTAATGATGATAACCTTAAATTTTATGAAGTAAATTATTTGCCTGAGAATAAAATTTTTGTTGATGAAGGCATAGGTAGTGATTCTAGTGGTATTAAGTCAGGCAATTATAAAGAAGTACCTCAAAGATTCATAAAAGAATTTTTGCCAAATGGTAAATGTCGACTCACATTTGGTTCAGGTTCAGATGGTGCTGCTGCATTTGATGGTTTTCTTACTAATATGACAAATGTAACCAATTGTGATAGTTTAGATACTCTAAATGTTTCTGCATTATTAGATAATAATGCTCTTGGAGAAAAAGTAGAGCCAAATACAACTGTTTTTGTAAAATATCGTGTAGGAGGCGGTCAACTTTCCAATGTGGGAGCCAACACGCTTCAGTCAGTTAGCGATATTAACGCAGTAATACTCGGAGCAGACCCAGCTATTAATCAAACAATAATTTCTTCAACAAGAGCAAATAATCCAATCCCAGCACTTGGTGGCGTTGGATTACCTATTGCTGAAGAGATTAAACAATTTATTGCTGCAAATTACGCAGCTCAAGAAAGATGTGTTACTCTTGATGATTATATTTCTAGAGCTCAGCAGATACCAGGTAAATTTGGAGCTCCTTTTAGAACTTTTGGCAAAGTGGAAGACAATAAAATTAAGCTGTATGTTCTGTCGAGAGATGGTAATGGAAAAATTGTTACATCATCTACATCTGTTATTAAAAATAATATTCAAAATTATTTAGTTCCGTTTAGGATGTTAAATGATTTTGTGGAAATTAATGATGGAAAAGTTGTTAACTTACAAGTAGAGCTAGATATTTTAGTTGACCGAACTTTCAATGCATCTGAAGTTAAAGCAAATGTTATTAATGTAGTTAATGACTTTTTTAATGTTGATAATTGGCAAATGAATCAACATGTATATATTTCTCAAATAAATGATATAATACGCGATGTTCCAGGCGTTATTAATGTGGTTGATATAAGGCTTTATAATATGCAATTTGGAAGTTACTCAAGTACTATACATGACCAAGCAATAGGAGAACAAACAACAGATTCAGACACAGGTGTTGTTAGAACAGAAATAGTCTTTAGAGATAATGCTTTATTTTCAACTCCCATTTCATTATTTGAAGTGAAGTTTCAAAATAAAGATGTGCGGGTACGCGTAAGCTAACTCAAATTTACTTTTTGTTTCAAACGGTTTAGGGAGGTCATTTTTAATTTTCATCTTTATTTCAAAAAAATTTGTTCTTATATTTATAAAAACAAGGCTCTTAAGATGCAGGAAAAATTACTTTTAAAACAATCCAGAACAGGAACGACAATTTCTTATTTTGATACACAATTAGCTGATAATTCTGTTGATAAATTGCCTGCATTTGTTGAATTTGATACTCTTGGTAACCCAGTTTCTCTAAAAACATATGCTGGTGGTAGTGAAGTGTGGAGATTAAACTCAAGTAACATAAATGAACTTGCACCAAATTTAACTGTTACTGGATATACTTATTCATCAACCATAGACCATGTACTTAGCTTAGCTGAACTTGGAAGACTTGAATCAAGGTTTAAAAGTAAAATGTTAAATTTGGCCAATGGTCAAAATACTAGTTATGTGTTTTTTGAAAACACTGAGATTGATGATATGTTCGTTAATGTAAATCTTAATAGAACATATAAAACATTAGATACACTTAGCATTTATAATAACCCGCTTCAAAGCATGCCTATACAAGAAGCTGGCACAGGAATAGTTTTTGGAAAACTTGAAGCCAAACAAAAGATACAAGATGCAAATGGCGAATTTATCAACATACCATTAAGTAATGTTCCAATTGGAATTTTTAATGAGTCAAACGCATTTCCAACAACAACATCTGTTGATAATGATGGAAATAGAATTGTGTTAAACCTCAGTGAAGGTGCTATGTCAGAATCTGATTTTTTTAACACGGAATCTATTAGTCTTGACAATGAATTTTTACAATCAGGCTCTGGATATACTTCAGTCCCAGAACAGTTTAAACACATCACACAGACAAACGAAAATGGAGAATTTATAATTCATAATGCACCTACTGGTTCTCAGGTATTAATATTTGAAGTAGACCTTTTAAAACAGGGTCTTACAAAAGATGAAATATCAAACAATAGAGGGTTTGCATTTCCAGGTTTTGGTAAACCAAATGTCGATGAAGTTCCAGCATATTTTTTTAGACAAATACCTGTGGATATTGTTCCTGCTTGGGGAAATAATCAAAGCGGCTATACTGAATTAAACATAAATGTAAACTTAGACCTACGTAAATGGACAACTTATTATGTGCCTCCAATGGCATACAAAGGGAAGGGCTTAAGAGCTCTAGCAATTGAAGATGGTATAGATGCACCTCTCACTATAGAAGTTAGAGATATGTCCAAAGAAGGATATCCAACTGAAGGGCATGAAATTGTAGAAATACAACAAACTTTAGAAAACAGAGATGAAAATCAACAACTTGCTTGGTTTACAGAATTTGCTGTTAGTAAATCTAAGGTTCAAATGAGAAATGACGATTACACTGTTTTTAAGCTTCCTGCAAATATGTATGACCCTAATGGCTATAGAACAGATAAAGAAGGTGTTCCTAGAGATAGCAATCATCCTAATGGAGGAGAATCAAATCGTGGTGTTTGGCTTGCTGGCTATCAGTTTAAAATTTCTTATATTAACGAAGATACTATTTTTAAATCAACAGGTCTTCAAAGAGATTTTTTACCCGAAGGAGCAATTACTAGAGACCATTATCATTTAAACAGAAATGGTGCACCTGTGTTTGAAACAAACACTAACACTTTTGAATCAGGAATAGGTATGTGGCCATATGAAAAACCTTGGGACCACACATATCCTAGTACCTATAGCATACCAGCTATGCCAACTCAGAGGATACCAATAATTCCAAAACTTCCTAATGGAAACACAGCAATAGAATACCCAAAATTTTCAGATGGAGACTTAATAGGCGCTGTAGGAGGAGGTGGTTCAGGAGGGTTTGGGGCTCAACTTGTTTTTGGGGCACCCATACCAAATCATTTCTCTAAGCGTGTAACTAATAGTTTTGTGTATAAATATGAAAGAGGAGTTTCGTGGGGTGAAACATATGCTAATGGATATAGTCCTAATTATGGTAATGGTTCTCAACACGAGGTGCCTGCTGGAATATCTCATGTAGTAAATGGAGAGCATTATCAAAGAATGGAGTGTGGTTATGCTTATTGGATTAAACCAGAAGGTTGGATGAGAACCTTTCATTTTAGGAACGACGGTTTGTTTAGTGATTTTGACCTTGTTTTTGAGCCTGATGTTAAAAATGAAAATGGGTTTTTATCAAAAGGTTCTGAACTCTTGGGGTTTGAGTCTGTCAGCGATTATAATGGCACTGTTACAAATATACAAAGTCTTCGAAATGATATGGCGATGTCTTTAGAAGCTAAAGACCTAAATCTCAAAGAGGAAGGATTAGAGCTTTATAGAATAATAGAGCCAGCTAAAATAGTTGACGTTTCGCCTCCTTTTGTTAAACAATTTGTGTCACTTGATATTCAAAGTTTGTATATACAAAGAGGAGAAGGGAAGGGAGATAGTCAAATCGTTCAACCTAAAATTCAAGAAACTGGTCCAGGTGGTGACAATATGTTTTTTACTTGGATTGGCGAAGGAGCCAGAGCTGCTCAAACAACTACTGCTGAAGATAATTTTTTGAGTGCTGAACCTCCTGTGAGCGATGGCTTTAGAACTAGTTCTGAATTTAGTACATTAAAAAGAGTCGAGTTGCACATTACTAATCTTGGACTTTTTCCAGCTGAATTTAAAGGGAGAGTAATTGGCTCTAATAAAGTTGAAATTTTTACAATTGATGATTTTCAACTTGATGTGGAACCAATTTTAAAACTTCCTGCAAACGATGGTTTTAATGATAATCTGTCTACATTTGAAAAAGCGAGTTATCGTATAAGTTTTCATGGAATTAATTTTTATAAAGATGTTGGAACTGAGACAAAAGCAAATGAACATGATGGTTTTATTAATAACATTTTTCATATAACTAATTCTGGTAAAGTTTTACCAGCAGGTACTCAGGATTCAGACCCTGCTGATATAAATAGATATGTTTCTCATCCTGGAGTAGCAGGTATAATTTATGATAAGTATACTCAATCATATCCATATTCTTCTAAGTTTAATGTAAATACATTCTTAGATGTTACAGATGCATCTAATCAAATAGCTAATAAAATTAACCTTTCTTTCCCTGTGGGAGAAGAAGGTTCAGAGCCTACTTTTAAATTAGTTTCTTATTGGAATGATATTTCTACAAATTATTTTTATTCAACATATACTAAAGAAAATGTTCATTATAACAATTTAGTAGGAAAACTTTTTAGCGAAAATGGGATGCTTAAATTTATGTCATACCCTATTTATGATGCTAATGGTACATTAATTACAGCCCCTATTGTATCTAATGTGTTTCCAATAACAAACGATTCAGGACTTCAATGTTTAGATGATTTTAAACTTCCTGCTTCTTTGTTTAATGTAGTTTTAAATATTGGCGGTTCTGACCAAGAAAAAATGTTAAAACATTCAATAGCTATTGATGGAATGGGATTTATAAATCCTACTCATGGTAGTGATAACAATTCTGGAGTAAATAAATTTGAAGGTAATTGGCAACGCTCCCACTTTGAACCTACGGGCATTGTGCCTAATTGCGCAAATAAGACGTTTGATAACGGCAAAAAACAACTAATTCCTTTTAAAAGAGTAGGGGATGCTGAAAATGAAGTTCCAAATCCTTAATTTAATAAATTTTGAAAGATATAAAGCAAATATTACTAGGTTCAAAAAATACTATAGACAAGTCTAATGAAGATATTTTTATTAATTTGACTCTTGAGCGTTCTTTTAATGAATTAAAGAAAGAACGTTTTGATAATAATTTTAATCTTGCTGACCAATTTCGTAATGAAAGAAATACGTCAAGAGATTTTAGAATATACGGGCAAATTTCATCATCTGTAGCAGATTGTGATAATTTATCTTTAATTGCTTATGGAGATACGGGACTTACAATACAAGTAGCATCTGTTAATTCTTCTCCAACGGGTCTTTTTGGTAAAAATGTTTTTGGTAAAAAAAATGGTAAATATCTTATCTCTCTTGAAGATTATCCAGGAAATTTTGTATATATTGTTGCACAAAATGGAGGCAGCAATTTATTTAATTCTCAAGTTTTTGCACAACAATTAGTTTTTTTGGATGGTGAAGGTAATTTTATAGAGTATGGAAATGATACAATAGAAATAACTCCAAATAACTCCATTGTAACTATTCAAAATGATTTTACATTTTTTTATCAAAAACACTGGATTAATTTAGATATTAATATAGATTCAGAGTCAAGTATTGGAACATTTGATTTTAATCCACCAGGAAGCATTGGATTGTCAAACTCTAGCTTCTTTGATGTTGGTCCTGTTACCTATAGTTCAGACCTTCCAACTGGTGACTTAATAATTGATGAAACATTTTTTAACTAATGAAAGTAAATTTATACGCAGACATAAGAAAAACAGATTTACCTAACTTTCCTGATGGAGTTGGTTTTTTGTCAAATGACAGAAGCCAATTGCTGTTAACTCCTCCAAATGATTTTTATATTACTTTAGATTTATATAAAACAGAGGAAATGTCACAGTATGTAGATGTACAAAAAGATGAAAGTGTTTTTACAATTGAAAGACAGGAATTTAATCCTTTTTATATAGAATTTGATTTTTTTAATACTATTTTAAAACTTAAAGACGAAACAGAAACTTTACCTACTATGTCTGTTGCAATTTCTAAAGCAGCAAAATTTTCAATTGATATCAACAGCTAATGCAAACTCATAAAATATTCATAAATCCTAGATTTTCAGGAACTAGTGTTGCTATAAGTTCAGACTTACAAGTAAACAATGGTTATTTATCTCATACACAAGATGCTTTAGGTGACGGAGTAGTAAATGAATTTAACGTTAGAGCTTTTCTTAATGATGAAAAAAATAATATCATTATAAATGAATTTTATATATATCTTAATGCAAATACAACAGATTCTCAATACAGAGAAGTTTTTTATTCAGATAAAAAATTAGCTGATATTTTTAAAGAGTTTTACGAAACAACTGTTACTTTAGGAGTTCAAACATCTACTTCTGTTATTAATCAAAACCTTACAGGAACAACCTCTTTAAGTGTTTTAGACCATAATTTTAACTATTTAACAGCAGACGGAATTCCTGCACAATTTAGTGGCTCTCCACAAAGCTTAATGGGTTCAAACAGATTAAATAAACTAGTTGATAACATAGTTACAACAACTGAAGAAGATAGTTATTATGTAGATGTTTATTTAAGAAGGTCATCACCTCAAATATCTTTACAAGTATCAAATGGTGATATAGAAAATGTTTTAATTAAAAATAATGAGTTTTCACAAGGGTTTGTTGACTTAAATAATTTAAGTGAAGAAAATGATGTTTGGTCAGATGTGCCACTTTCTGTGAGGCAGTGTTTTGTTTTTTCAGATGAATTAGAATTTGTAGATGAAAGGATTTTTGATTCTTGGGAAAACCCAGGTGATGATGTGACAGCTTGGAATGATTTTGTTGATTTAGCAAATTCGGCTTACGCTAGTTTTGTTGCCAATGGATGTACTATGAAAGATGTCTATCAACCATCTGAGCCAATTTATAAAAAACGTAATCCAGACGGTTCTTTTATGAATTTTGGAACTTATAAATCAGACCTCCCACAAGAAGGTTTAATAATTGAAGAAAATTTTTTTAACATATAATTTTTAAGAAATGGAAAATACACCAGAAACACTTTTATTTTTAAATAAAAAAATAAATTTAACTACAATAAGAGAATCTAACGGTCTTTCTTTTATTGAAAATTATAATGTATCAAGTGTAACATCAACATTTGAATTTTCATTAAATCCTGGAGTAGAAGGGCCACCAGTAGAATTATTAACAACAGAGGAATCATATGTTAATCCTCAAATAGCCTCTTCTTCAAAAGAAATTCTCACAAGCCATAAAATTATAAGAATATTATTACATAAAACAACACCACCTCCTGGGAATCATATTTATTATATAAACATATGGCAACCAACTTTTGAAGATTCAAATGGTCAACCATCTGGTGAATTATTTATAACTTTTTCTAGAAAAGTTTTTGTAAGTTCTGCTCTTGGTTATCGTTATGAAGATTTTTCAACAGGTTTCGTAAATGGTGGCCAGGCATTAAGTCCTCCAACTCAAGGGTGGAAAGATGCATATGCATCTTGGGTTCACAATTTTGCAGAAGTACCTTTAGATTCAACAGGAACCCCATTAAGTGGTATCGCACTCTCGCTTGCTATGTTGACAACTCCCGCTTATAGAAATATTCACTTAAATGTAACAGGGGTTTTATCTAATGATATCCCTATTCCGTTAAAATTACAATTTCAAGCTGATTCTTTTACTTTGAGTTAGAAAAAAAATTAATAATATTTATAAAAAAAAGATATGGCTACAGGTATATATGGTTCGGTTAAACTTGCTAATGTAACATTTGACGATGTTGATATTTTATTTGCATTTGCAAAAGACAGAGAAACAATTGGGGATGTTCAAATGCAGCCTTTGTATAACTCGATTACAAATAATGAGTTCAGGAAACTTATAGGTGCTGATGGAGTATATAAACTTAGGCTTCCAGCTACCACCTTTAATAAACTCGGATTTTACACGATTCTTGTTAAACCTAAATCATTTCAAACTGAAATTATAAATTGTTCATTCGTTGTTACTAATGATGCCAATGGGCTTCAAATATCTAAAAAAGGCATTGTTATTCCTAAACTTAATTTCCAGACTACAGGAGCTCTTACAGGTTATCAAATAGAATATTTTGATAACAATGGAGTCAAAGTTAAAAATTTTCACAGAATTATTACTAGTACAGAACTAGTAAGTGTTAGTACAAACAATTCTAACTCTCAAGCTTCTTCTACGACTTACGTAATTGACCCTAATGGTAATAATTTATTTCTTACTCTTACTCCTGATGAAATAAGTCTTATTTCAAACGCATCTGCTCCAAATCTTGGTAATAGTGGGCAAAAAATTCTTATATCAAATACCTTTTTTGACCCTAGAATGATTGAGGTGGAAATGGTTGACCAAACAGTTAAAACCTTGTCTTATGGCCTTTTTGGAAATTCTACAATAGACTTAGAACAAGGTATACTTTCTCAGTTTGACGACAACAATAATCTATATAAACAATATAACTTACTTACTCGCAAGAAACAGTTTTCTAATGGTAATGTTGATATTAAAGAAGAAAGAACGGGAATCAATCTAAATCAAGACTTTTTAGGTCTTAGTCAAGGACAGTAAAATTAACCACCTAACTTATTAATTCTTTCTTCAAGAACTTTGTTTTTGTTTTCGAGGGATTTAATTGCTTCTACTAAAAATGGTATAAGTTCTTTATAGTCAAGCGTGAGTTTATCTTTATCTCCTACTCTTGGTCTTACAAGGTCTGGAATTATTTTTTGAACCTCTTGTGCAATAAGTCCAAATACAGTCCCATTTTTCATATTAGCTTCTTTCTTCCAATTAAATGATACACCACGAAGTGAGGCTACTTTATCAAGTGCTCCCGTTAGGTTTTGGATATTATCTTTAAGTGTGATGTCAGATGCACCGTCAATAAGTAGACCGTTGGCATTTGTTTGTAGGTCTGTAACTGATGGTAAATTAACAACTGTAAAATCAGGTACGTATACTGTGGCTTGAGCAGTGGCTGTTATTCCAGAGCCGCCAAGAATTACAGCACTTGAATATGCTGCTGGAATTGAATGATTGTATCCACCAAGTATAGCTGATTGCTTTGCTGCTGCTCCATCTCCTGTAAATGAATTGCTTATTTCAGAATGATTAAAAGCACTAGTTCCAGATGCACTTACTTTGTTGGATATTTTTCCATAACCACCTACATGAGAATTTAGTCCAAAAGCTATAGTGTTTCGTCCTTCTGCATGAGAATAAGTCCCTGCTGCAATTGTGTTTTTTCCTTCTGTGTGAGAAGCATTTCCTGAAGCTGTTGTATATAAGCCTTCTGCATGAGAACCCTCGCCACTTGCCGTTGTATAAGCTCCTTCTGCATGAGAAACTAGGGCACTTGCTGTTGAGTGACCACCTTCTGCATGTGATATATTTCCTGTAGCATATGTTCTTTGTCCTTCTGCGTGAGAATAAGTCCCTGAGGCTATTGTATTTTTTCCTTCTGAATGAGAAGCATTTCCTGAAGCTGTTGTAATATATCCTTCTACGTGAGAATAAGTCCCTGCGGCTATTGTGGATTTACCTTCAGCATGTGAATATGCACCAGTTGTTATTGTATAAGCCCCTTGAGAGTGTGAAGTATCTCCAGATGCAATTGTTTTTTTACCTTCTGCATGAGAATTATATCCAATAGATTTTGTTTGTTGACCTTCTGCATGAGAATAAGTTCCTAAGGCTTTTGTAAATTTGCCTTCTGCATGTGAATATGCGCCATTTGCGGTTGTATAAGCTCCTTGGGAGTGCGATGTAGCCCCAGATGCAATTGTTAACCATCCTTCTGCGTGAGAACGGACTCCAAAAGCTTTTGTTGATTGACCCTCTGCATGAGCGATAGTTCCTGAAGCTGATGTTTTATAGCCTTCGGCATGAGAACCTAGATTTCCACTTGCTGTGTTATTAAAGCCCTGAGCATGACTATAGCTTCCGCTTGCTAAGTTTCCTGAACCATTATTTGCTCGCACAGAATTTATTCCTGTACTCCCTGACCAAAGGTCTCCTGAGGTTCCAGTTGTACCTCCTATAAGCAAAGTGCTAAGTTCGGTTGTTCCTGAATAAAATGTTGTAGCAGTTAAAGAACTAGAGACAACATTATTAAAGTTTGCTGTACCACTAAATTGGTCATTAATAATATCAACACCTTCAAATATAGTGTTTCCTGTTAATATAAGTTGTCCTGTTGCCATTGTTAATTTTATATATAAATAGTTTATCTTTTAGTTTTCACCGATAATCTCATTGCCAATATCACCTAAAGTATCAAATTTATTTCCCCAAATAAGTTTAATTTTAAATCCGAAATTTGTATTTCCGACAAGGTTAACAGTTTTAGTTTCTATTTTGTATCCCCTATAGTCAGCTATAAGACCATAAGTCCCTACACTAAGACCTGAGAAACTGTAGTTACCAAAGGTATCAGTAAGTTGTTGTGTCTCAAACCCAGAAGGATATTTAAGTGTTATTGTTGCCCCAGTAACTGTGCTCCCCGAAACAGTTCCGCTTAATACAAGATTCCCTATTGGGTCAGATGCAGCAAGCACAACAGAAGGTGGTACACCTGGCTCTGGAATATTTTTATTGCCTGGATAATCTGATTCAGCTTCTATGGTGGTAGTTGAAATTATATCTGGAGTTTGAGCAATTTTTGTTTGTGAATATGTTACTACGCTTCTTTTCACTCCAAAAATGTCAAGTAAATTTTTTCTGTTTCCAATTCTAAAAATAAACTCTCTATTATTTAATAAGGTAAAATTTTGAGATTTAGAAACTAGTGAACCTGTGTTCCGAAAAACTCCTGTAAAATAATAAGTGTTAATTATTCCTTCAAATTCTGTATCACTTGTATTATAGCTTATTTCTACAAATGTTTCATCTCCATCTGCTGCTTCTGAAAATTCAAATATAGGCGACAAAGAGTTTGTAACTCCAGTTGTTGGAAGAATAATTTGTGGGGTATTTGGTATCGTAAAAAAAGTGAAATATCTCCCTTGCACAGTTGCTCCAGAGAAATTGTTAGTTTCTGCAGATATAACATGTGTGTTAGGGTAAGTTTCTAGTTTTTCAACCTGTTGATATATTCCTTCTTCTGCAACTCCATTTTCGTTAATAAAAAATCGGTCTATGCAAGGAGGTATACCATCACGGCTTTTATCCCAATTAAATGAAAATGTTGAGGTAATAAAATATTGTCCTTTATCTTGGAGTAAAGTTTTTTTAAAATTACCTAATTGTTTATAGTATTCTGGTGGCTGAAAATCATATATAAACCCAGAATCTGTAAATCCACTTGTATTTGCCGAAATAGATAAAACAGGTGTTTGAAGTACTGTTTTAACTTCTTCTACGTTTGTAAAATTTTGATATGAAGTAAAATCTATGGCATATATATTGTGTATAATATTTACTTCATTAGAAAAAGAGTCAGTATTTCCTGTATATGAAAACCTAAAAAAAGGTCTTGCAATAGATGTAAATATACCATCAGGAATTTGAGCGTAATAATTTTCTGTGCCACCAACAATATTTCCTTGAGGAACATTAAATGTAAATGGTTTTGTATCTGGCATAGCCATTTGTACCCATTTGTTATTATAAAATACTTGTTGAACACTATTTTTTGTTCCAGAGCTTGAAGCTCTTTCGTATATTGCTAATCCACTCATTAATTCCCTATTGTATTAATAAGAGTTGGTACAACACCATGTGTACCAACAATTGTTGTGTTAGTTGTTTCAGGCTGAATATTTATAAGTAGTTCAAAAGAAGGTATTGAATCACTTAACTCATCACTCACAATAGTTTTTATATCATGAGATGCGATATCATCTTTTAATTCGTCTGCAATATTTAAATTTATTTCTGCTGGAATTATTTTATTTTTTATTGTCTCATCAATTGTTAAACCAATTTCTGCTGGAACTATTATATCAACTGGTTGAACAGGAAGTTTAACTTGAAACTCCGAACCACGGTCAATACCTTCTTTATAAACGTATTTTTGTCTATTAAATGTAGTATTTCTATAAACAACTCCTTCACTCTCTACTATTGTAGTTGCAGGAATAAGCTGAGTTAAGTAATCTTGTAGTTGTACTTCTAGTAGATTTATAAACTGGTCTAAAGCTTTAAATGTAAGTTGGTTCGATTTGGGGTCCGATAAAAGATAATAGTTTAAATATATTTTTCTAAGAGTATGATAGTGGAAACCCGTGTGCCCTACAGCTCTTGTTTTACGGTCTCTTGGGTCTATACTATTTCTATACACAAAATCAATATATTGCTCGAAAGTCATATCTTCTATGTCTTCTGGTTGTACAAATTCACAATTATCAATTGTATAGAAAAATGGTACTGTTAATGCTGAAAAATTAGGAGCTAAGCTACCCCATGTCCAACAAGTTCCAGATAATTTATACCACTCGAAGGCATCACATTCTATTGCTTTTGCTGGGTCGAGTGAAATTGAAATCTCTTTAGAGTTCACAATACTAGCAGAGCCATTAACAGAAGTATCTCCTGTTACAATCTTAATATTGTCAATTCTTTTTAGTGGCTCAAATTCTGGTCTCCATTGGTCAATATATTTAACTCCATTTCCTCTACCTTCGCCTCCTTCTTGAAACTCAACAATTTGGTTATCATAATTTATATAGCCATTTGGGTTTATTTTAAAAGAAGCTTGGTTAACGGAGCTTATATTACCTTGAACTGTTTTTTGAATATCATATACAAATTCATTTAAGCTTATCAAACAATCTGGCGCTCCAAGTAGCTTAAAAATAAATATAAGTGCATCACGAGTACCTTTCTTTTTATAAAGCCAGTTTAAGTTTATTAATATTCTTTTCCATATCTCAACATTAAAATGCGAATGAGAGCTTTCTGTATTTCCATCTAAATCTGATGTAAGATATTCAAATAAATCAACTTCTGAGAATCCATCTGATAATTTCCAACCAAGAAGTTGACTAAGTTTAAACATAAATTTAGGTGGAACACTCTCCATTCCATTGTATGTTATGTGATGAGCGTAGGCAATATTGTCGATATAGTTTTTTAGTTGGTCAAATTGGTGATTATGAACTTGTATTATTTTTTTATAAATTTGACTATCTGTATCAAGCTCCTTAAAGTTGTCTCCAACAATGGTTCTAAGAATCATGTTGGTCTTAATATCATCAATCTGCGAAGCTTTGTCTAATAAATCATCTCTGTAATCTGTATATTTTGAGCCTGAAATATCTGGATTAAAGCCATCTATGCTTTTCGGCCAAGAAAATCTCTCTTCGTTTTCTGTGCCATCTAAAAGCTCAAAGTCTGGAATAAGAAAAATCTCTTCGTATAGAAGTTGATTTTCAAGTGTACTTATAGTGTTTTTATACTCTGAAATTTTTTTCTTAGTAGGTCTAATATATATAGGGTCAGAACTAGAGGATGTGTTGCTGTTAAATACGTAATTAGCTACGGTAAATTCCATATGACTTCCAGCAGAAAAAGAATAGCTTAAAATGTCATGCATGGCTGATGAACCGCTAAGTTGTATTGCGTAATTTTCCGTGTTTGTTGCAAGGCTTGATATATTATTTACGGTACCTCCTGAGTTTAATTTAACACTGCCTTGATTACATATATTGTCTAAAGGAATTTTAAAAGTAGAAGTTTTTATTTTAGTAATTTCATCTACTTTTTGAGAATAGTCAATAACTGTATTAGCAGTCATATTTACTTTGTCATAGGATAAAATTGCATAGGGGAATCTTTCTATGATGTGGTCAAAAGAGACAACTAACTCAGAGTAAAAAGAACCAAAATAAGCATATGTTTTAGGGTCTTTCTTATTTAAAGTAAGTTCTGATGGCTTAATATAATTAGTCTCTTGTCGATTAAAATCGTCTACTTTAAGAGTTTCAAGTGTATCAAAGCTGCCAAACTGAAGGTCTTTACTACTAGCGGAAAGTGTTGATTGTCCGAAGTCTCTTTCCATCCTAAAATCACCAAAAGTAAATATAGATGGAGACTTTGAGGCATTTAACCTTTTATCTTTACCTGGACTGGTTTTTAAAGATAATGTAGTACCACTATTAGGTATTTCTGCTGACATAAAATGAATTTATATTTATTAAAAACTCGGTAAACATAAGGCTTGTCGAGTTTTTAATAAATATATAAAAAAATAAGATTTTTATTTTAAAATTTTTGTTAACCATTACAGTGATTACTTGTCAATTTTTAGCCATTAAGTTAAAAAAATGTAAATAAAATTATTTAAAAATAAATTAAAATCGAACAAAAAACTCTAAAACATTTATTTTAGAAAAAAAATTTAATAATATTTATATGAAATGGTGAGAACAGTCTTCAAGGACTAAAAATAGATAATTATGTACTTAAATCAAGAGCCAACAACTTTTTTAAACATAAAATTGACTGATGATGGAAGAAGGCTTCTTTCGTTAGGACAATTGACCTACAGTAAAGCATTATTATCTGATAGAGAAATTGATTATAAAATAGACCTAAATGGAGATTATGATATTTGTAATAACAAAATATTATCTCCCTCAGATAATAATCCGTTCATTACATCTAATTTTGACGGTTCTCCTTCTATACAATTAAGCCAGGCTTCAGTAAGTTCATCTAGACAAATAATTACTGCACAAACAGATAGCGTTGGTTTTTTTACTGGAACAACAAATACTTTTGGTATAGATGAAACTAAATATTTAGGACAATCTTATATTCCTTATTCAGCAGGAACACCAGATGGTTCGGATACTGTAGCAATATGGTCAGGAGCTTCTGGTGCGTTTATTCCAACAGTAGGTAATCTTGCTTACGTAATTTGGTCTCCACCTCAGAATAGTGGTAACACAATTACAGGATTAGAGAAAGAAGTTTCAGGTACAAACCCTACGTTGTCTAATTGGTATTCTGTAATGTCAGTTGATGAATCTGCACTTACAGTTCAATTCGACCGTCCTGTCCCAAATTTTGGAGTCACCGATTCAAATTCTACTCAAGTGGCTAGAATGTTTTTTTATCCAAAAAATGGTGTTGATACATTTTATGGTTCTGCTACAACAATTCAAACTAGTGTTTGGAACATGAATATAGTAAGGACTAGTAGCGAGATTGGTTCGGACTCAACGGTAAGTGGCTATACTAATTATGGCTCTATAGAATATAATGGAACTAAGCACTATCTTGGATTTTCATCAGAAACTAGACAAATTGGAATTATACATTATTCTAATTTATGGTCAGGAAATACTTACGCTGAGCAATTGGTAGAAAAAAGTACTACGCTTGATATTCCAAATATTATGTGGCATAAATATCCTGCCAACAATGGTTCGGCATTAAATTATGGCATACAGCTTACAGATGCTGCAAGCACTTCAATTTTTGACAATGTTTCTCAGACTAATTATACAGACTTAAGAGACGGAACTTCAACAAATTCAAATGTAGTTGGACGCGTATATTCATCATTACAAGTCATAGTAATTACAGACCCAGAACTTCTTACTGCACTTAGCTATAAATCTAATAGAAATTATACTCTTCCAGCTCTTAATTTAAATTTAATAACAGCCCCAAAACATCCGCTTACAACATCAGAAGCTACGGCTTCTGTTACAAGTGGTAAAACTTATTTTGCTACTTATGTAATAGAGTCAGAAAACCCAGCCTCAGGAACAACTTCTTTTGGCTATCCTCAATCGCTTCATTGTGGATACATAAGTCAAATTAAAGGAGAGGTTGATGCTAACGGTGAAGGTCAGTATCTAACTGCGAACTTTGCAACTAATTCATTTCCTTATCTAAGAAGTGAAACAAATATGACTTCTAGTTCAGCGTTTTCTGGAACTGGATGGAATGCTAATAAAATACAACTTTTAATTCAATCAGCAGATAACACTTTATCAACTAACCCTCAAATAGATACTCTCCCAACTGATGGCTGGACTTTAGTTTCTACAACTGCAGGAAATGGAATTTATACAGGAGATGGAGTTGAAACTACTATTGACCCACTTAAGCTTAATGGATACCAGTTTGTTATTTCACAAGAAGACATTGACTCAGGCTCAACTTATTCTATTGCGTCTACATTGCCATATTCTTCGGTGACAACTAATCAGGAAGTTCTAAACTTTGGTGATGAAGCATTTTTCTTCGGAAATCTTACAACAGCTATTAAAGCAACTGCTTTTAAAACAACATTTACAATATTGGCAAAAAACACAGAATTCAACTCTTCTTTAAATGAGAGTTTTAATGGTCTTAACAATGCGGATACATTCATTACGGAAATAGGAATCTTAGATAATAACAATGTACTTGTAGGTGTAGGGAAACCGAGTTATCCGCTTAAAAAAAGTGATGCAAGATTTTTAGCATTTCAATTAGAAATTGATTTTTAAATTATGGGAAAAATACCTTCAGCAACAACAATAAATATTTCTGCTTATCTTACAGAATTAGGTAGAGAATATCTATTTGATAAAAATAATACTAGGTTTGAATCAGGAAATGATTTGTTTCAAATTTCACAGTTTACCTTAGCAGACCCAGATGAGAATTATAATTCATCAACTCATTTATCTACTGGTAATATCCCTGATGTTTCAGGAGAGTTTGAAAACTGTCTTAAGACATCTCAAAATTTTGTTCAAAAAAATGTAATAGCTTTTGATATAGATGGAAATTCATCAAGTATAGGAACAGGGGCTCTTTTGACCTCAGCTCCTAAATACGTATCTCCTAATGGCTTAATACAATCTGATAACTCATATGAACACACTCTTAGCAATCAAGTAAATAATGGTACTCAAATACCCTTAAGTGGCCCCAACACAGTTACTTTTGCTTCTAGTAATCCTGACCCTACTACGGTTCCTTTGTCTAGAAAAGCAGACTTAGAAACATTAGACACTTTGTCTCCAGGGACAACAATTGATGAATCAGAATATAATGTATCCATTATAACAGCTGGACTTAATCAAGTTATAGATGGAAATGGACACATTCATATCCCTATCGAGCAATCAAATGTTGGAGTTGGAAGCCATTGGATAACAATTATTCCTCCAAAACCACAACAAGATTATGCTATTGTTTTGTTTTCTCAAAAAACTACAAATGGATATGCGTGGTTTTTTGATGAACTTACAAATACATATATTTTTAATTTGAAACTTTGGGTAAACAATTTTATTCCCATACCAAATGTAAATGTAAATATTTCAAGATTAGTGAAATTTAATTTTTACGGAACAAGTACAAATGTAGCAACGGAATCAGGTACGTTCTATTTTAAATTTAATTTAGCTTTAATAGCAACAGGAGGACCACCACCACCTCCTCCTGGTGGAGGGAGTACAACTGGTGGAGCGAATACAAGTTCTAGCACAACAGCTTCAAGCGGGTTTTAAAAAAATAAAAACAAATATTTATAATAAAAGTTATGGGATATATACCTTCAGCAACTACAACATCTGGAACTGCCTACCTTACAGAAGTGGGCAGAAAATATCTTTTCAATAAAGGTAATGTCCGTTTTGATGCAAACGGTGTTGACTTGTTTAAGATAGTTTCTTTCACATTAGGAGACCCAGATGAAAATTATAATTCAACAGTTCATCTAACTACTGGAGAGATACCTGATATTTCAGGAGAATCTGAATCGTGTCTTAAGACTGCTACAGATTTTTTACAACAAAATATTGTAATATTTGATATAAATGGCACATCACTTCCAGCTACAGCAGGGACAACAGGAGCAGGGACAACAGGGACAACAGGAGCAGGGACAACAGGAACAACAGGAACAGGAATAATAGGAGCAGGGACAACAGGAGCAGGGATAGGTGGAACGACTACGCCTAACCCAAATTATACTGTTCCCAATGGAGTGTTACTTTCTAATGGCTCATATGAATTTACTATCAATATTAATAATTTATAAGCAACACAATTATGGCAGTAGGAATACCAACTTCACCAATAGCACTTTTGACTAACCCAAAGCCAGAATCTTCTGCTATTCTTATTAAGCAAATTATTGCTTTAGAGACTGTAGATAGTACTTCTGGAGGGGCAGTAATAAATGAGGCACAATTTAATTTATCTTTAACAACAGGTGGGCTTAATGAAGTTACTGTAGATAACAATATATATGTACCATTAGAAAAAAACAACACAGGAGAAGGGAGTCATTGGATTACTTTTGTAACTCCGATACCTGGGAGAAATTCTTTAATTGTTATTTACTCAATAAAAGATAGCACATATAAAGGAGGTTATTTTTGGATTCAAAAAGCTTTGCCTCAAACGTACTTAGATAATTTTAAATTGTGGCTTAATGGTTTCGCTACATTACCTACGTTATCAAGACAAGTAACTAAGTATATTAAATTTACTTTTTATGGAACAACCACTAATCTATCAACTCAATCAACAACTTTATCTATTAAATTAACAGGAACTGTTGGTGGATTTTCTACAGGAGCTTCAAGCAGCACTGTTTTACCAATAGTAAGATAACAATTAAATATAAAATTATAATATAATGCCAAATTTATTCAAGCCCGTAGAAAACTTCATATCAACTCGACAAGAAGTTTCCAAAATTATTACTTTAAATGGTAGTAGTTTATCTTATACACTTTGTGATAGAACTGACCTTGCTTCTGTTGAGTCTAATTATTTCACTTCTTTTAATCTTCCTGCTGTAGTTGAAGATTTTCTATCAGGCTCAACGTTTGCTAAGTCAAACCCTGAGAATTATCAACTTAATGTAGATAAAATAATTATAAGTCCGATAGCAAGAGAAAATTATTCTGAGACTATTGACGGACGTAGCATAACTTTTGCTGTTCCTCAAGATTCAGCTTCAGGTCTTTCTGCAAAAACAATTGTGTCTAGTACATATGGCTCTTTACAGAAAAGTCAATCAGATTCTATGCTTGGCTCTAATATTGCATTTTTATTTTCTGATGACATAAATAAGCCTTATACTGGAACAACTGAATCTGGAAGCATAGATAATGCTGGCAATAGCACTTGGAATACTACAAGATTTTCAGATAGACCTGCTGCAGTATCTTATCAAAATGTAGATGCAGCTGATGTAAATTCAGACCAAAGAAATTTTTCATCAGTAAATTTATCTGTATCGGTACCAGAAGAATATCCAACATTAACTAATCAGGGGTATAATTATGATGTTCCAGTTGGTTTTGTGGCTCTTGATAAAGGATTTATGGTATTGACTCATCCAGATATTGTAGATAATTTTAATTTTAACAAAGGGCAACATGTGTCAACAGGAGATATTAACACAGGTATAGGCTCTGGGACAACAGATATTTATTTTTCTTCATCAACTGAATCTAGCGTTGTTTATAGCGACATAGATGTTGTATTTAAAAATTCAATTATTTGCCTTGCTTTCCCAGGTGAGTTTAATTTCTCAAGTAATCCTACTTGGGATATTCAAAAAAATTTAGACGAAAAAGCCGCAGGCACAAATAACTATGACCCTATTTACGTAAGTGAAGTAGGACTGTATAATACTAAACAAGAATTAGTTGCAATTGCCAAACTTGACCGTCCTGTTAAAAAAACTTATACAAATTTAATAACTTTTACAATTGAAATAGATGTATAATTTCAATTTCGTTTTACATGAAAAAAAGGCTTTATATTAATAAAGTCTTTTTTTATATTTTGTCATGACATTAGGACTAGATATAAGTACTGCTTGCATAGGTTACTCTGTGTTTTCTGACGATAATAAATTACTTGAACTCAATTGTGTAAAATTCAAATCTAAACAGACAATGTTCGAGAAATTGCAAAGTTTCAAAAAAGCAACAGAACATTTTAAAGATTTCCCAATTAAAAGAGTTTCTATCGAGGAGCCTCTTAAAAAATTCGCTGGAAAATTTTCTTCTGCACACACTATTGCAGTGCTTAATTTTTTTAATGGCATGATTAGTTCTTATGTATTTGACCTTTATGAGTTAGAGCCAGAATATTATAATGTAAATGCTGCACGTAAAACTGTGTTTCCCGACCTTAAATTAGACAGAAAAGGAAAGGTTGCTAAATATCAAATTTGGAAAGGTGTTATGGAATTGGAACCGCAAATTAATTGGAGATATGGAGTGCGTTCAAGAAAATTATCTGAAGAAAATTTTGATATGTCAGATAGCTATGTTGTTTCAATGTGTGCTATTATATTAGCTCAAAAACAAAGAGACAAGCTTAATTCTTGATGCAAAGTAAATATTTTACTATATTTGCCTAATACAGTTATTAATATCACAAACAAACTAAAGAATGAAAATCGCCCATTTGGCCGATATTCAGATTAGATTTGGTTCGCGCCATCCTGAATATAGACAAGTTTTTAAAAAACTTTATGCCGACCTAAATATTGTAAAGCCAGATAGAATTTACTTAGCTGGAGACTTGGTTCACCAAAAAATAAACATGTCTCCAAATTCCCATACTCTTTTAGCAGAACTACTTATAAATCTATCAAACATTGCTCCTACAGATGTTATTTTAGGTAACCATGATATGAATCTTCAAGATAAAGCTCAAGGAGATGCTATTTCTCCAATTTTTGACCTAGCAAGTATGTTAGGACAAAAAGAAATGGCAAATGTTATTGGAGAGCATAATAAAAATCGGGTGGATTTCAGTAAAAAAGCAGTTTATTTTTTTCCAGACTCAGGCATTTACGATATTACAGATAAACTTACTTATGGTGTATATTCATGTAAGGATAATCAGTTGTTTGCTTTAGAATCTAAAAAACCAGGAAGATATTACGCAGCTTTATTTCACGGAACAATTTATGGTTCAAGAAATGACAATGGATATTTATCTACTGGAGATAATCTGATAAAACCATCAACATTTGCAAATTATGATATTGCCATGCTTGGCGATATCCATGAACATCAAACAATTCCAAGATTTAAAGATGACATATCAGATACAATTGCATATGCTGGCTCACTTATTCAACAAAATTATGGAGAATCAATTGATAAAGGTTATTTACTTTGGGATACAGATACTTCTACTTTTGAAAAGAAAATCATCTTAAACGATTATGGCTTTGCTAAGATTCATATATCTAGAGGAGAAAATATTGAAGAAAGAATTGAACACATGCGTTTTTCAAATGACCGAAGAAAGACAAAAGTAAAAGTTACTTGGGAAGATTTTGAAGAAAACTATTCTCTTGAAAAGGAAATACAAATTAAAAAATTAGTTAAAGAGAAGCATGGCTGTGAAGTTGTTAATGTGAATTTTGAAGGAATTAAAAAAGAATATGAAGATTTAGAAAGTGATGAAAAAGAAGAAGAAAAGGCGTTTTTAACTTATTTTGATGAATTTATTGATAATAATGAATTTGACGACTGTGATGATGATTTAAAAAAAGAAATTATAAAATTTGCAGAAGAAGTAGATAATGTTCTGGAAATAGATGAATCAATAAAAAAAGGTAGTTCTTGGGAACTTAAATCAGTTGAGATTAGTAATTTGTTCTCATTTCCTAAAACACCAACTAGATTTGATTTTGACCAAGAGTTACAAGGTATTGTAGGCGTTTTTGGAAATAATTATAATGGTAAATCTAATTTTGTAAAAGCTCTTGTGTGGGGATTAATGGATGTTATTCTTGGAACTACAAATAAGCAAGCTAATAAATTTTTAGTTAATCTGTATACTGACTCAGAGGTGGGATATGCTAAATATTTTTTACTTATTGATGATGAAGAATATTATATTGAAAGAAAAGTTACAAGAAAAACAAAGTCAGATGGAACTAAATCTAATACCTATAAAGTAATTTATAAAAAACTTATTGTTACTAAAGATGACTATGGAAATATTGAAGAAGAGAAGTGGGTGTCAAAAATATCAGATAAAAATACAACTGAACAAAAAGAAGTTAAAGACCTTGTACTTCAGTCAATAGGCACTTTTGAGGATTTTGCCAAAACTAGTCTTCAAGCACAAGATGGTGATGCAAATTACTTATCACTCCACCAACAACCTAAAAATGACCTTATTAATAAATTTCTTGGCCTTGAATCATATCGTGACCGTCACGCATATGGGAAAGAATTTTTTAATAAAATTAAAAACAAACAAAGAGAGCTTGGCGATGTGATAGAGATTGAAGATAAAATTAAAGTCTTTGAAAATGATATAAAAGAAAAAGAAAAAAACCTTGTCTCTCTTCAAAAAGAAAAAGATATTAATTCCACAAAAAAATCTGACACAGATAATAGGGTGTTAGAATATACACAAAAATTAGAAAAAGTTGAAGTTCTTCTTTATGAAGACAGAAAAGAATTAAAAGCAGCACTTTTTAATAAAGAACAGGAATTGTTAGATTTTCAAAAAGAACATATAGAAGTTCAAACGTGGCTAGGCTCTAATTTTAAAAAAGCTCTTCCTTTCAAAGAAGGGGAAACATTACAAAAAATCCAATTAGAAATTAAAGGAAAAGAAGATAGTCTTCAAGTGGAGAAAAATAATTTTCTTATTATCAAAAAATGGATTGACACTAATCCAAAAAAGGAAGAAATTTATTTAGGTGGAACAGCTGACCAAATTAAGACTTTAACTAGTGAATTAGTATCATTAAGAGCTGAGCTTAAAATGTATGCAGGAGAAGACTGTCCTACTTGTAAAAGAGCTATTGAAGGCTCAGAGCCTCAGCCTGAAAAACATGCAGAATGTGAAAAAATAATTTTAGAAAAACTGAAAGAAATAGAAAATAAAGAAGCTTTTATTAAATCGGCTAATGATATTGTTACACATAATACTACGTTTGATTCAAAGAAAATTCAATATAATACATTATATTCTCTTTGCAAATCTAAGAGACAAACTATTGACGGTCTAATAGAGAAGGAAAAACAAATAAAAAATTCTGAAAATTTAATTGAACATAATATTTTAGTCGACAATAAGACAACTAGATTTCAATTACTTACAACGTCCATTGAAACAATTAAAGGAGAAATTTATAAGTTAAAAGAGAACGATGCTAAAATTGATGATAGTTTACGAAAAAAAGCTCACAACATTACTGTACAAGAAGAAATCGACCGACTTCAAAGTAAAGCAAAAGAATTCCAGCTAAACGTTTTTAACCTTGATAGAAATATTGTTGACCTATCTGGTGATATTAAAGTTCTTAAAAATAACAAAGAGAATTATAGTGATAAATTAGAGAATATTAAGAGGGAAGAAAAAATGTATAAAGTGTACTCTATTTATTTACAAGCAGTACATCGTGATGGAATACCAGCATTAATTATTAGAAAAAAGCTTCCTATAATTAACTCAAAAATTAACTCGATTCTTCAAGATATTGTTGATTTTAAAGTTGAGCTCAAAATACTTACTAATGGCGATATTAATGAGGTGTTTTATTTTGCTGAAGATAAAAGTGATGCATTGCCTATTTCAGGTTTTGCTTCAGGGGCTCAAAAGTTCGTTTCTATTATTGCAATAAAAGAAGCATTGCATTATATGAGTACGCTTCCTAAGCCATCTTTGTCTATTATTGACGAGGGATTTGGCTCTTTGGACGAGGAACTTACTATGGAGATGTTAGGTATTTTGTTATTTCTTAAAAGTATACATAAAAATGTAATAGTTATCACTCATAGAAATGAAATTAAAGATTTTGCTGACAAGATTATTGAAGCTAAAAAAGTTAAGGATGACATTCCTAAAAATATTTTAGATAACAATCCAAATGCTGGAATATCAATATTTAGCGTAAAATGACACGAGAAGAATTACTTAAATTAAGCGAAAAAGAGCGTGAAGCTTATTATTCTCAATTAAACAAACAAGTAGAAAGAGAAGATGCTGCTAAAAAACTTAAATTACAGCAACAAGAATTAATTGATTATAGTAAAAGGAAAGCTAGAGAAGCTAAAAGAACTGCTGAAAAAGCCGCTAAAATAAAAGTTGTAGAACAATATCTTGCGTCTAAACTCTCCATAGATTGGATTTTAGATAAGTCAAATTACTATGATGGTATTCTTCAGGAGCAAAAGCTTTTTCAAATAAAAAAAGGACTTACAATTTACACACTCTATATTAAAGATAAAGAAATTGCTAAAACTCATAAAAAACTTTGGTATACAGGAATATATTGCAAGAACTGAAAGAGAAAGCTGAAAATATTTTAAAAGAACATTATAAGCAAACAAAAAAAGAAAAAGAAGATTAGTAAAGCGTCTCCTCTCCTGTTCCTGGTTCCGATGGTTCTGATGGTTTTGCTAGTGAAGATGCAGGTGTAGTATTGCCTGAAGGTGCAATGAGCATTTTTTGATTTGCTGCCGCTATATTAGGATTAAATTCAGAAATAATTCCTCCTGTCATTGCTGAGTCTTGTTTTGAAAAACCACCTATTGGCAAGCTAGTAAACATTTTACCAGTAAACCACATTCCTTTTATGTTTTCAGATTTAAAAAGTCTCCATTTATTATTGGCTTCAGCACTTCTAACGCCAGTTTTAATAGCTTCACTTTCTGATTGTCCTACTTCATGTATTCCTCTAATAATTATTTTTCCATATTTATTTTTTCCTAGTGCTACAGGGAGTATAGTCCTCATTTTGGCAATAGGCATAGTATATTTTTCATTGTTAGATTTAAAAGATAAACCTACTTCCATACCATATGTAATAGCTTGTTTCATAAGTTCAGCGTTAAACGGAACACGTTCACCACTTTTTGCTAAAGCAGAAATTCTTTGGGCATCCGTAACTATTTCCATAAGCAATTTTTGGAAATTAATTCCAGATTGCTCAAGTAATTTTTTTTTGTATTGTAGTGATGAATTAAGCATTTGTAAATAAATAGTGCAAAATAGTAATTTTTTTTTAAGAAAATTTTTGTTTATATTTTAAAAACAACCATGACAAACATAATTATTAAGACAGAACAAGATTATCATATGGAATATCATGAAAATAGTAAAGTGCATATTAGTTTCTATAAATCTAACTTATTTAATCAATGTGCTCATCAACATATTATTGAAAAGCATTTAGCTCTTGATAAACAAA